>Ga0209656_10000192_pt1 | contig 40010 bp, 38 predicted proteins | sample BogFormECP12_OM2_FD_188239 | JGI IMG/M metagenome (GOLD analysis project Ga0209656, IMG submission 188239) | Bog forest soil microbial communities from Calvert Island, British Columbia, Canada - ECP12_OM2 (SPAdes) (version 2) | ecosystem: Environmental > Aquatic > Freshwater > Wetlands > Bog ...
TGAGGTCGTAGGCCTGAGTGATGATGCTGACATTCTGCGGACTCGCCGGGCTGTAGCTGATGGCGAGGGCGTCCACCCCGGCATCAGCCAGGGCTTGCAGCACTTGCGGCCGGATGCCATTGACCCCCGTACCTCCGAGGGCCGATGGAGCGAAGATCATATGGTTCTTGTCGTAGCTACGGATGGCCTTCACGGCAACACTTTCCATCTGGTAGGCATACTGGTAGAGAAACGCATTCATGTCGGCCTGCAACGCAGCGGTTTCGCCTTTCAGCATGTAAGGATCGGTGCCCATCCATTTCGTGTGGCGCCCATCTTCATCGAGGACGCCGGTACCCACGCCAAATCCGCCGCTGTCGCCAAACGCGGTATAGTTACTGCCCCATGCCGCGTTCAGTTTGGCGATGGTTCCGTACTTCTGCTGGAGATAGGCCACCCACGCATACTTGGAGTACAGCTTCGTGTCCTTAAAGCCGGCCTGCTGAAAATTCGTGACTGCGACAAACCAGGCGGTGTGCGGATAAGGAACTGGGCCGCTGCCGGCGCCTTTGAGCGGCCAGAAAAAGTCAGCGTCCTCGGTGGTGATGCCGATAATCCACGGCACAGTGCCGAAGCCGCCGGTGATGGCATTATTCTGCAGCGCAATTTCACCGGCATAACCCTGCGCCCACTTCGGGTCGAAAACGTCCATCACGCCCTCGCCACAATAGTTGGTTGCACAGCTGTAAGTGGACGGTGGGATTCCTTTGATGATCTGCTTGATCGGTTCGGGGATCCCGATGTCGGAGGTGTGGTATATGGAATCCGCCGAGACGCTCAAGAACAGGATGAACGGCAGCTTTACCGCATTTCCACTCTTGCCGCCCCACGTTCCCACGGGCAATCCGCGCTCGCAGGTGTACTCGCCCAGCGTATTGAATCCCCAACTCAGCATGCGTTCACCGCGATGGGTGGCCCACAACTCTTTGTCGTTGTCGTAACGCTTCTGCATGATGCCCGACTCGATGAAGCTCTCGTTCGCATTGAATACGGAGAGCAGGTAAAAGTTATTTCCCGCCGGAGAAACGAGCTTCCAACGGCCGCTTTGCTTCTCCATGTGGAAGTATCCAGTCGCTGTTTTCGTCGCGGGGGCTGAAGTCAGGCCGCCATAGAGGTCGAATCCGATGGAGATGCGCAACGAGTACGAGGAAGTCTTGCTCACGGGTGGCTTGCTGGAATCGGTTGCCTTCACCTGGAAACTAAAGGTGCCCGTGTCGCTTGGCGTGCCAGTGATCTTGCCCGCGCTGTTCATGGTTACGCCCGGCGGGAAACCTCCTGCCACGAGAGAATAGGTGTAAGGAGGCTTCCCGAAAGCTGACTGCAGTGCGGCGGAATAAGGTTGCAAGTAGTATCCGCCAGGAATGCCTGTTAACCCCGGCGTCGAATTTGCAGATGCTGAGGAACAAATGAGCAGAGAAACAATGACTAGGAGATGTTTTCTCGGGACGCTCCGATGAGCCATGGTTGCGCTACCTCCACATGGCCTACATCGGCGGTACTCGCACCATGGGTACTGGCTTGGAGGAGCAATTGGGGCTAGCTGCCAGAGCTGTACTCACCTGCACCGCGGTACAGTTTGTGAGAAAGTCACGAGGAGAGCGAGGGCAGAGTGCAAACGATTCCCGCTCGGGGCTTTGCCGGGGTTGTCGTATGATTCCCGTCACGCGACTAGGCAAGAGGCCGGAAGAGGTGAGACATGCTGGCGGCCAGCGAATTTGAGTTCAGGCAACGATTCTGGATTATCGGCGCGATCTTCTGTCTCGCGTTCTTCACTTACAATCTCGATCATCAGAACGCGGGTGCTGCGGTGACGGAATGGATTACGCGCATCGGCGGGACGGCGGCCACTCGTACGGACTACCGCCTGATGTTCGCTGTTGCAGCGCTGTTCGCCATTGCTGCCGCGCTGGTCCGCACCTGGGGGACTGCCCACTTGAATTCTGAAGTGATGATTGCCATGCGGGTGCAAACCTCGCGCCTCGTTGCAGATGGCCCATACCGTTATGTTCGCAATCCCCTATATTTTGGGAACATTTTGTTGGCCGTAGGATTCGGCCTGATGGCCAGCCACATCGGGTTCTTTATACTTGTTTTGGGGATGATCCTGTTCTGCTACCGGCTGATTCTTCGCGAAGAAGCGGGAATTGTCGCAAGCCACGGAGACAGCTACGGCGCATATTGTGCGGCGGTCCCGCGGCTGCTGCCAGCGCTGCGTCCGAGGTTACCGCAGGCCGGAGGCGTGCCGAACTGGAGGGATGGTGTGCTCGGAGAAGTTTTTATGTGGGTGATGGCGGTGTCTGTCATCGCCTTTGCCATCACCTTGAACCAGACGATCTACTTCGCCGTTTTGGCATCTTCGTTTCTGTTCTATGCCGTCTGTCTTGCCGTCATCAAGCGGCGGCGAAAGCGTGCAGGCACTGGTAGCGAACAGAACAACGCGGAATCGTCCGGCGAAACATGCAGGATAGGGTGGTTCGCAAGCGCTCCACAAAGCACACGAGTAAATCCTCACCCTCGTCACCGGGAAATGCATCTCTTCACTGAGAACCTGCAAGTCATGGCGAAAACTCTGTCCCAACAAGTGCAGATTGGGTAAAATCAGCGATTGTGGTTCATACTATTGCAGCTATCGAGATTGACCCTCAGCGCAAATCTGGTTCTGTGGAGTTTTGCTGTGTCTCCGGAGTTGGAACAGATCCGCCGTCAGGCGGAGTGTCTTACAGGTAACATGTCGCCGGAGGAATGGCGTCACGCTCCGCCGGGAAGGTGGAGCTGCGCCCAGATCTTCGAACACTTGCTACTCAGTTACACCACAACCACCAAGGGGACCTTGAAGGCTATGCAGGTTGGTAAGCCCCTTGGAGGCAAGCCCAAGTTGCGCGATCGCATTAGTACGTTCTATGTGGCTGGACTCGGGTTTCTGCCATCGGGACGGACGGCCCCGGAGCAAACGACCCCGAAGGATGGCACAGACCTGGAGTCGCTACGTCAGTTTAACGATGCGCTGGTGGCAATGGACGCGACTCTGACGGATGCTGAGAAGCGGTTCGGAGCCAGGGTAAAATTGCTGGACCATCCGATTCTTGGACCGCTCACCGCAAGAGAATGGCGGCGTTTTCATCGCACCCACGCCCGGCACCACTTGAAGCAAATCGCGGAAAGAGCCAAGCACTCCGGTCCGGCCGGGCCCTGGATCACGAACTTCTTCTAGAAGAAACTCAGATACCACTGCCAAACCGGTTCACCGACAAAAACCGCGCCCAGAGAAGATGCGCTAATGAAGACGCCGAACGGAACTTCCCACGATTGCAGGATCTGCCCCAGTGAAGTTCTGCCGTCGCCGGCGTCGCTTGCGTGGCGCACCATCCAGATCAGCGCGTAAACCGTAGCCATTACAGGCGCCAGGAAAATCACAAACAACGTCAGCTTCAGCCCCAGGAATGCTCCCGCCATAGCGAGCAGCGCTAAATCACCGTTCCCCATCCCTTGCCGTTTGCGAATGAGCAGATAAACCCCCGAGGCGACAAAGAAGAAGCCTGCCCCAGCGAGAGCGCCGGCTACAGCATCAAGCAGCGAAACTTGGGCAGGCGAGAAATGCACTTCGTAGGCATGAAGAAAAAGCTGCGTGCCTGAGCTGTCGGTCGGAGCAATCCCCGAAAAGACAAGCCCAAGGACAATGCCGGGGTAGGTAAACTCCCGGGGAAGGAAACCGGTTTCGGCATCCATGAACAGCAATCCGACCAGCAGAAAGCTGAAGATGCAGAACTTCACGGTCAACCAGGTTGGGCCGAACCACACGTAACATGCGGTGAACAGGATTGCGGTCAGCAACTCGACTGCGGAATAGCGCAACGAGATTCGAGCTCGGCAGTCACGACATCGGCCACCAAGAAGCGCCCAGCTAAGCACAGGAATATTGTCATGCCATCGAATGGAAGCGCCGCAGGCGGGGCAATGAGATCGGGGTGTAACTAAGGATTGATCGCGTGGAATGCGCCTGATGCAAACATTCAAGAAGCTGCCGAATGCAAGCCCCAGAATAAACAGCACGCTCTCGAAGATCAGATTCAATGTGTTCTGCCGGAGTCCTCTCCTACGGCTGATGGAAGCACAATATCTCCACGCAACATTGCTGCTCTGTTCCGGCTGGAAACCCTAAAACATGCTAGGCAATCGGGGAATTTACGCCCTTGACTTACGCCGAATCTGTTATGACAGTGGCGTCCGCCCTGCATTTCGGTCGTTCGTGCTCTGAGGCGTAACGGTCAATGGGCTGATGATCTGGAAGTTCAGCACCGCCTCGGGTCCCAATTGGATCTGCTGGCCTTTCTTGGAGGCCGCCACTCCGGTTCCGGCACCGGCGCCAGCCGCCGCTCCGATCGCCGCGCCTTTACCTCCTCCAAAAATGCCGCCCAGAACGGCGCCCGTGGCAGTGCCAACGCCAACTTTGGTCGCGGTGTTCTTGCCCTCGCCATTCCCCGCACGTGACCACTGATTGGTTTGGATGTTGTAGGTCTTGCCGTTCACCGACAGCGAAGTGAGTTCCAGGGTCAGAACCGAATTGCCGGCGAATCGGCCAGCGCTCTTCACATCGGCCACCCGTCCGCCGACGTCGGCGCCGGACGGAATCACCGTTTCGCCGTCAATCACGATTGGGGCGCTTAGCGAACCATGGAAAGTGTCTCCCACCTGGTTGCGCTCGGAGTCAAGGGGGTCATTGAGCCGCACCGTCAACTGCGTCCCAGCGGGAACCATGATTTTCTGCGGCGGAGGTGGTGGAGGCGGAGGAGGCGCTGGCGAAGGTGACTGCTCGACAGGAGCGGATTGGGGCGGCGGAGTGTTGCTGGCTTGCGTAGTGTTGTCAGCAGAACTTGCCGGAGTGTTGTCGCCCTGTTGATGGTGCCGCGTATCCGAGGCTTTACTACTATTCTCGCGTTTCGAGCGCTTTTTCTCTGCCGGCGGCTGCTGGATCGCCGCTGCGGGAGGCGGAGCCGCTTTTGCTTGCTGCGCCTGAAGGTTGTTGATCACGGTCCTGACACCATCCACCGCAGCGGCATCGTTGGCCGCCGCAGCGCGTTCGGTGTCACTCGTGACATCGCCGCTTAGCGTAACCACACCACCGACAGCTTGCACTTCGATTTGGCGGCTTTGGATGGCTGGATCACCGTAGAATTTGCTCTGCACATCGGTGGCAATCTGGGCGTCGGTGCGGGCCGGATTCTTGGAGCATCCGGCGAGCCAGCCGAGGATTAAGGTGAGCATTATTAAGGCACGGAGACATGCCTTGGTTTTCATTAGCTGCCCCTCTTATCGGTCTTAGATGCTTAAAACACAAATCGCGGAGGGTTGTCGCTCTGTCTAATGACGAAAATACCAGATTCGACAGCGACTCGGTACCGCGGTCAACAAGGCCGCGCATTGACCAACTTGGTACTGCGCTCCGGGCTGGAACATATCAGTCACTCGACTGAGTGCAGGATCGGCACTCGCAGGGAACCCCGACAAGCCTAGGGACAACCGCGGCTTGTCGGAGACCCTCAGGTGGTTGGTGGTGCATCGGTAAGGTGATTGTTGATAGCGAACAATGCGAGCTCCAGGCGGCTGACCACTCCAACCTTGTCGAAAATGTTCGTGAGATGATGCTTCACCGTGTCTTCACTGAGAGAAAACTTACGCGCAATCTCCTTGTTGCTCAGGCCGGCAACGATGGTGCTCAAGATTTCCATTTCGCGCTTGGTCAGGCCGTAGTTGCGCGGCGGTCTGTCACCCGAGGCACTGGTCCGCATGTAATCCACGATGTCGCCCACGCCTTCACGCCCGATCCAATACTGCCCGCCCATGACGGTGCGGATCGCCTTCATCAGCAACTGGGTCGCGGCTTCCTTCATCACCACACCGCGAGCCCCCATTTGCAGAGCCTGCACGATCTGAAGTCGCTCCACCGCTGCCGTGAGCACGATGATCTTGGTGCGCAAACTGTCCTCTTTGGATGAAAGTTCGCGCAATACATCCATGCCCGGCACGCGTGGCATTGCCAAGTCAAGCAGGAGAATGTCGGGACTCAATTCTAGAGTCTGAGCAACGGCTTCGGCGCCGTCGGCAGCTTCGCCCACGACCTCCAACTCCGGCTCTGCCTCCAGCAGGCGGCGCAGGCCATCCCGGAAAATAGTATGGTCATCGGCGATGACGATTCGTACCGATACCGAGGGTTCCTTGTTATCCATGAGACTCATATCCTTTCTGCGGAACCGTGATCTCCAGCCTGGATCCGCGGCCCGGATTCGATTCAATCAACAGATCTCCCCCAACTGCGCGGATCCGTTCCTTGATGACAGTTGGCCCCTGGCGCAAGTTATCCAATTCGGTCAAACGAAACCGACCAGAAAATGGAAACCCCCGTCCGTCATCATCGATTACCAGCTTCCAAAACCCATTCTGTGCACCAAAGCGCACCACAGCCGACTGAGCGCCGCTATGCCTGCGGATGTTGACCAGCCCTTCCTGCACCACCCTAGCCAGCTCGCGGCAGGTGGCTGCAGGCATGGTCACTTCCTGCAATTCCGACACGAAGCGGCCCTGCATACCAGTATCCCTGGAAAAACGTTCTACGAGTTGGGCAATAAAGTCAAGAAATTGATGAGGCCCTATCTCAATTGGCCTCATAGTTTGCATCAGCTCACGGAGATTCAGGACCTCCTGCCGTAACAAGTTCTGGATGTGTTCCAGCTCGGCAGCCATGTTGGGGTCGCTGGTGGCGCGCCGACGGAGCACATCGATCTGCATCTCGATGCTGATGAGTGACTGGATGGCCGTATCGTGCAGTTCGCGCGCCACCCGGGCACGCTCCATGGCTCCCGCGCGCGAGCGAAAACGCCGGAAAAGATAAACGGAATAGAGCGCTGGCGCCACTTGTCGCAGAATGTTCTGCGCAAAGCGAAGTTCGCGTTCGCAGCGGCGGCCGACGCGGCCGTTTACGACGACAAAACGGCCATTCCACTCCCGTCCCATTTCGTTGCCAATCACGAGAAGCGACTCAGCATCAGGAACGGGCATCACCATATGCTTAAGATGAGGTGAGTCCAAACGCCGTCCTTCATCGTCGAGAGCGGTTACACTGCATGCATCTCTCGCGATGTTGCGCTGCATATAAAAGGTATGCGGATAACCACTCATCATCTCCGAAGCAGCTTGGGCGGTAGGTATCTCGTGCACATGAGCGTGCGGCGGCTGCGACAGCACAACATCCCACCTGAACACCTGCCCCGTGCCGCTTTGGGCGACTACCTCATACACTTGCCGACTGCCGAAGACGCGGCCCATGTCCGACATGACTTCCTGCAAAACGCTGGCAAAACGCCCGCCAACCCGGGCCAGAGAGAAGAGGCGGTTCGTGAGAGCGATCTCCGCCCGTAACTCTTTCTCGGTTTCCGCGAGGAAACCCAGTAGGAAGCCCGTCACCAAGAGGAAGCCGCAGCGCATGATAATGCGCATTGGTTCGATGGAGGTGAACAGGAGACGGTGCAGCCATGGCGGGCCGTAGGCCACCATCGCGGCCTGGAGCAGCAGTAGCGCAGCGCTGATCTCCGCTGTCGCCATAGTCTCGGCGAAACCCCATCGGAACGCAGCAGCGATCATCGCGAACAGAAAGAAGACGAAGAAGATGCTGTTAGGCGGATCTGTAAACAGGCATAACAGTGCTGGCCAAACGATATCGCTGACTTGGGCCCACAGCACGAATCCCCTGCCCGACTCGCCCCGTCTCTGCAGAAGCACCAACAGAGCGAGGCCATGAATAGCATATCCAAGCAGCACTACTAGTCCGAGACGGTAGTACGGGGTACCAGTAGCAGGGCGAACCCGCCAAGCGACGAGCGACGTCACTGCCAGAAACAGGCGCGAAAATGCTAGTACGCGTTCGACACGCGGGTCTTCGAACTGCAGTCCGGTAGCCCGGAGCCGAGAAAGGAACCTGTCGGCCAGCGGTGAAGCGCGCAAAAAGCTCTTCCTTCTCCCGCAAACTTGTGGGTTGCATGATTATGACACGAAAGCGCTATTTCGCAATGGAGTTTCTATCAAGAACCCCGGAATCCTCTGTAACACTTCGCGTTTTTCACAGACTCTACACCAGTTACGGAGGCCACTTTTGGGCCGACCCAAGGTCTTTCTTGGCTAAGACGGGCCTTGCCATTGTGTGACTTAAATCGCTACAAATGGTGCCGTGTTTGGCTACGTTTGAGCTTGCCGCACGAGAAATTTAGGCGCAAGATGGCGTTGCAGAATCGGAGCGTCGGTTTAACCGAGGGCAGGACGCCAGAGAGAACAGCACATCGTGATGCACCTTCCGCGGTGACCTAGAGATTTGTTTTGGTGAAAAGGAGATTCACACTATGAACGCCGGACTTTCGTCGAAAGTTCTACTTATCACTGCCCTCACAGTGTTATCGCTGTCCTCGGCTTGGGCGCAAACCGCGAGCAAGACAGGGCCCAAGTATGACGTCAAGAATGAAGTTAAGATCAAGGGAGTCGTCGAAGAGGTCCGCGAGGTTCCGGGCCAATTCGAGGCGACCCTCCTGGTGGTAAAGACCGACAGCAAAACTGTAGTGGTGCACGTGGCGCCGGCTGCGTTTCTGAAGGACATTGATACCTCGTTCAACAAAGGGGAGCAAGTAGAGGTCGTTGGCTGCAAGGCGCCAGATGCGGCCCAAGAGGAGATACTGGCCCGCGAAATCACCGTTGGTCAGAACACCACAACGCTACGTGACGACAAAGGCGTGCCGGTTTGGGCGGGATGGAAGCCGAGCGGCAAATGAAAGAAGTAGATCTGGTGGACATATCGCCCCGGTTTCATCTCGGGCGAGAAGTCGACTATCCAACATTCGCTTCTATGCAGCTAACCCGGGCGACTTCGAGACGCTACTTTTCCACTCGCAGAAACTCGCCGCTGGTGGCGTTAACGGCGATCCGCAGCTTGGCCTCATCCTGACCGCTGCCGTAAATCACGTGCCATACCAATTCGTTCTTTTGAGTGTCCCAATCGAGAACGAAGAATACCGCCTGCTTGAGATCTCTTGCCGTCAACTTTTCTCCGCCGTGTTTCTGCGCCACCTCGTATGCTTTGTCACTGTCAACTTTAAGAAAGCCGAGGTCGAAGACCGTGGTTGAGCTGTTGTTCGGGTTCCAGGAGTCCTCGGCAGAGAAGCTGATGCCCTGCTCGGGGGCATCGGGCCCAACCAACCCGGACCACACGAACAGCTTCATCATGCGTTTCGAAGGGGAGCCGAAAGAGGCGCGCCACAGGCCCGCTTTGCCTTCGCTGGTGGGTGCCTCCGGCGTGAATTGCGATTGCAGCCGGAATAGCTTCACGTCGCCTGCCCAGCCTCGTGCTGAGACGTACATCTTTTGCAAGGCCGTGCGACCTGTCTCGTACTCGGCTTGCGGGGCGGCGCGCTTAGCGGCCGATTGCGGTTCTGTGCTGCTCTCGGTCTTCTTGCTCGAGGAGCACGACGCGAGTAACAAAAGCGCAACACATGTAACCGCGATCTTTCTCATGAGTACGTTCCTCAGCGGGTCCATCGAAATCGATACCTATTTCGGCGGCGTATGCTGGAAGGGCAGCTTCGTGTAACGAGCCTTGTCGACTTCGATCACGAGCACGACGCGTCCGACGGGATTACGAAACGGAAATTCCTTGCCAATGTATTTGTGCGAGATGGCGTCCATCACCTTGAAGTCGGAATCATCACGGAACTCAACGACCCGGCCTCGGATCTGGACCTCTTCGTAGGGATCGTGGAAGTCCACCAGCGAAAGCGCAATGCGCGGATCACGGCGAGTATTACGGGCCTTGAAGCTGCTTTCCTCGGTGCCGATCAGGATACGGTCATCTTCCAGTCCAATCCATACGGGCGTGTTGTGCGGCGAGCCATCCGGCGTGAGTGTCGACAGATGAGCGAAATTAGGGCGCGACAGCAGCGAACGGATCTCGGGCGTAAGGGACATACCTCTCCCTCCTTCGGGAATTGTACGCGTGGCGAGCCTTTCCGGTTAGGTTCGGCAAGGGTGCATAAGGCGAATTGTTAATTGACTACTGGGCACTCCGAGATGCAAACTGCTCCACTTCCAGCGGCGGGGCGAAACGCATGCCGAAGAACAGCATCACCGCCGAGAGCGCCACTGCCGCCACCATTGACGTAAGTCCCATCTGAAGATTGCTCTTGTCGGAGATATATCCGATCAGCGTCGGGGAAAAGGCGTCGCCCAGAAGATGAATGGTGAATATGTTGACCGCAAGAGCGGTGGCCCGAATGCGGGCGCTGACGGAGTTCACCAGGGCCGCATTCAGGGGCGCGGTGTTTACCAAGAGGAAGAATTCGCCCAGGAAAATCGCCGGATACATGCCCCGCCCGGGGTAGTAGATGGCCGATATGATTGCCGGAATCGAGAGCGTCATACCGAGTGCGGAAATCAGTTGATAGGCTGCAGGCGTACGCCGCAGCAGGCGATCGCCCAGCCATCCACCGAACAGAGTCGCAACGGTGCCAGCAATTACGGTCATACCGCCGAAGACGACGTTGGCGCGGTCGAGCGGCACGTGCCGGATGCGGGTCAGGAAGGTCGGCATCCACACCTGCAGGCCGCCGATGGCAAAGGTCATCATGGCCGCGCCCAGGCTGATAGTCCAGTAGGCTTTATTGCGGAAGAGACCCAGCACGGTGCCGCGCTCGACGCTGTCCGCTAGATGGTCGCTGGCACCGCGAACTGGCTCACGCAGCGCCAGCACGCCGAACGCTAGTACCAGTCCGGGCAATCCTGAGATCATGAACGGGGTCCGCCAGCCGTGGTAATGGCCGAGGTATCCGCCAACGATATAGCCCAGCGCACTGCCTACCGGGGTTGCTAGATAGAAGAAGCCCATTACGCGCCCGCGTATGTTCTCCGGAAAAAGGTCCGCAAGGAATGCCGGGGAGATGGCAACGAACGTGGCCTCGCCAATGCCGACGATCACGTGGCGCAACAGCAGTTCGTCAAAGTTGTGTGTGACCGCGCTCAGCAGCGTCGCCAGACTCCAGACGAAGGCGCCTACGGCCATGATGCGCTTGCGGGAACAACCATCGGCCAATAGTGTCCCCACCGCCATGATCCACTTGCGCAGGTAACCGCCGGACAGTGGGGTGCCCGCTGCTATGATCCATTTCCCAACATAGCCATCGGCCAAGAGCCCGATCAGAGGCGCCGCAACCATATAAAACGCAAAAAAAACGGAGGTCAGAACACCGACCTGCTCGTCGCTGAGGCCGAATTCCTTCTTGATCAACGGCTGTACCGCGAACAGCACGGTGCGATCGATATAGTTGAGGAAGTTCAGCGCCGTCAGCAGTAGCAGGGCCGCCCGGGCGTTAGCCTTGGAAGACATGGGTGGGCGGAGGATAACACGAGAGGCCGCGGTTCGCTGATGGCCCTCCGCGTCTGCCGTTGGCGATCAGCCAATTTCTCGTTGCTGGTTGAACGGTAAGTGCAAAAAGACTTCCCATGCTGGCGTCGGCAAGATAATCTCTCGTGGAGAGGAATCTCGACCTGTGTACCTGCGCGGAGTTTGCAACCGCGCTCTCCGGTGAGTAATTGCGCCGGCGGCACACTCGTTTACCCTTCTCGGCCGTACAAACAATTCAGCGTTCCGGAGAGTGTATGAAACGCCTGGTCCTCGCCTTTGTTTTTCTGGCACTTCAAACAAGTTTGCTGGCACAAGATTCGAAGCCGGCTGCTGATGCGAACGTCGCGACTGATTCGCAGACCGCGGCTAACCCCCAGGCTCCTGCCAGTTCCAAGCCAGCAGCCAATGCGGAGCGCATGTTCTTTCCCAAGGATTGGTACTGGGGCTGGGCGCAATTCGACCTCGCCCCACCGCACAACGAAGTTGATCCCAACCTGTGCGCGGCGAACGCTGGACAGTACGGCGGCAAGAACGCTCAGTGCAGCGCGTTTGCGCGCTACATGATCTCGGGCACGGTCGAACTGCGGCCGTTTGGCCAGACGTGGCTGCGCGGGGTGATGGTTTTCTTCGACCCAACGTTCCTCTTTGGCAAGACTGTGCCGCAGTATCTCTATACCTGGTCGTGGAGCGGGATTGGGATGGAGTACGCGTGGGGCGTGGGGTATGACCTGCCGAAACGGTTTGAGGTGCGGTTCACCGGACATCCGGTCATCCAACGATTCGGGGCGCGCGATCAACCGCTGGGACCCGCCTGGCTGGGTTCGAATGGTCCGTGGGGTCAGTACAACACGATCGGCGTGCGGAAGTACTTCGGGACGCGGCGGGAGGGCACGTACTGAGAAGCTCGAGGACTATTCCTTCGGCCTTGGATAACGAGCAATCACCATGGTGCCAATGCCGCCGCGCGGGCGGAATTCGCCCTTCACTTCGGCCCACTTAGGCTTCGCGGCCTGCGCGACGTCTTCGAGCACGCGATTGACTATGTTTTCCTGAAAAATACCGAGATTGCGGTAGCAGGTCAGGTACTCCTTCAGCGATTTCAGTTCGAGGCAGTCTTTGTCAGGCATGTAGCGAATCCACAGCGTGCCGAAGTCAGGCAGGCCCGTCTTGGGGCAAACCGATGTGAACTCAGGAACATCAATCACAATTTCGTAATTGGGGAACTGGTTGGGCCAGGTTTCGATTTCGGAGAACTTGGCATTGAGTCCGGACTTGGCATGTGCAGGCGTGTAGCGTTGACTTTTTGCCATGGAGCTATTGTAGTCACGACTTTCTGTCGCGTCTGTGTGGAAGCTTGAACATCAGATATCTAGCGCTGAAAGCGGCAGCGTGCGACATCGAAAGCCGGGCCTGCTGACCTGCGTCATTGACGACTATCACACGCAGCCATCAGCATCGGAAGTTGTGCTGTACGTTATACTCGAGAGTTTAGGCAGAAATGTCAGTTGGATCTGAGAACGGGCACAGCGCGGTAAACGGAAAACGAACCGGTATCATCCTCATTGCGCTGATCGTGGCAGTGGTGGTACTGGCTGCGTTCGTGTCTTTGCGCCGTTCGCAAGTACCCATACGGATCGGCCACGCAGAGCGGGAAACCATAATCGCAAGCATTGCCACCAATGGAAAGATCGAAGCTCTGAACAATTTTGAAGCTCACGCGCCCATGGCTACCACGGTAAGAAAGGTTGGCGTGCAGCAAGGCCAGTGGGTGAAGCCGGGACAGCTACTCCTACAACTGGAAGATGCCAGCGCCAGGCTACAAGCAGCTCGGGCCGAAGCGCAGTTGAAGGGCGCCCAAGCCGACATCAGTGCAGTTGAGAGTGGAGGCACCAAGGAAGAAGTGCTGGCGACGCGCAATGCTCTGGTCAAAGCTCAGGCGGATCGCGACGCCGCGCAACGGAACCTCGCCGCCATGCAGCATTTGCTACAGACAGGCGCCGCGTCACAATCGGAAGTGGATGCCGCACAGAACCAGTTACGGGTTACCGACGCCAACGTGCACTTTCTCCAGCAAAAACAGACTGACCGCTACTCGAAACAGGAAGTTGGCCATGTGGAGGCACAGCAGACGGAGGCCCGCGCCTCGCTGACGGCAGCGCAAGAGCTGCTGAGGAATTCGAACGTGGTTGCGCCCTGGGAAGGCATGATTTATTCCCTACCAGTGCAGCAGGGAGCATTCGTGAATACGGGTGACCTGCTGGTGCAGGTTGCGGACCTCCACAAAGTGCGGGTGCGCACTTTCGTTGACGAGCCGGACATTGGAAAGTTGCGAACCGGCCAGGAGGTCGATGTCACGTGGGATGCTCTCCCCGGACGAGTCTGGAAGGGGACTCTGGAAACCTTGCCGACCACGGTTGTGCAGCGCGGAACTCGGATGGTGGGAGAAGTCACCTGCGTGTTGGACAACGCCGATCTCAAGCTATTGCCCAACACCAATGTGAATGTGGCTGTTGTCACTTCCCGGCTGGAGAATGCCCTTACCGTGCCTCGGGAATCCGTGCACCAGGACTCCAAAGGGGAATACGTATATCAGGTGGTTAACGGAGAGTTGAAACGGCGCGACGTGCGGACCTCGGTGTCTGACCTTACGCGCGTCGCTGTGACCAGCGGCCTTGCGGACGACGCGGTGCTTGCCCTCGGAGCCACCAACATGCATCCCCTGGTCAATGGGATGGGGGTGAAAGCAGTAAATCCATGAGGTTGCTGCGCGCCAAGCTTTGTGTTCTTTTTCTGCTGCTGGCTGCGGTGATCGGCGCCGCTGATCCCGCAGTCGTTGAACTGCTCTCGCTCGGCCGCGTGAGCGAAGCCATCAGCGTGTTGACCACTCGCGACGATCCTGAGTCGTTCAACCTGCTTTCTCGCGCCTACTACGCAACAGAGCGGTGGGATGAAGCCGTGAAATACGGAGAACGGGCTGTCATTCTTCGGCCTGACGATTCAAACTACCATCTTTGGCTGGCACGCGAATACGGCGAGAAGGCGGCGAACTCAAATCCATTGACGGCGGCCGGGATCGCCCGCAAAGCTAAGAATGAGTTTGAACGTGCCGTACAGTTGGATCCGTCGAGTGTAGATGCGCGGCTTGATCTGGCACAGTACTATACGGAAGCTCCTGCGATAATGGGCGGGGGGCTCGACAAAGCTCGCGATCAGGCTAGCGAGGTGGCAAAGCGCAATTCCGCGAAGTCGCACCTGATTCTGGCACGTATTGCCGTGAAAGAAAAACAATTTCCGGAGGCCGAGAGCGAGTTCCGGCAAGCGATTCGCGAGGCGAACGAGCGTGCCTCTGGGTATTGGCTGGAACTGGCGGAGTTTTACCGGGTCCGCGGACGCCCCACCGACATGCAGAAGGCCGTGCAGGCCGCGCTGGAGCAACCCAGCTCGCCTGCCGAGGCTTTTTTTGACGCGGCCAGCGAACTCTATCTTGGGAACCTCGACTTTCCCGGTGCGGTTCTGTACTTGCAGAAGTATCTGGCGTCCGGCGGACTGGTGGAAGGCGCCCCCGCCTTCCGCGCTCACTACATGCTCGGCCAGATCTACGAGAAGATGGGCCAGACGCGGGCCGCGGTTTCGGAGTACCAGGCATCGCTAACGCTCGCGTCCGGGTTCGACCGCGCCAGGAAGGCCCTCAATCATCTGCAGTAGCCGGAGGAGCCTTACTTGGCGACCTCCGACCAACTCTCCAGTTCGCCTGTCACTAGGAGAAGCTGGAGCTCGGCCCCTTCCAGATCGAGTTCGGAATCCATTAACCCTCCTGAGGATTCAACCGCCTGAAGCGACGCATCTTGCAACTCCCGCAGCGGGGCGGCTTGGGCCTGCATGCGCACCTGGGCGCTTTCCAGTTGCGCTTGCGCCAGTTCGTACTGGACTTGCGCCACATCGCGGGCCGCTGCCAACTGCCGCACCATGCTCCGAAGCTTTGCGATCCGGTTGGCAAGCTCTGCTTTGGTATTCACCGCCTCTTTCCTGGCGACGATGGCTGCTGCGTCGGCCGCCTCGGCGCGCGCCCGCTGGGTGGCATTCAGGAAGGAAAAGCGAATAACAATCCCAGCCGTTACGTTGTTGGGCACGAAGCTGCCGCGCTGTAAGAACTGCTGGTAGTTCGTCAATGTCGGGTTGATACGGCCATACTGCATGGCTACATCTGCCGTCGGGTAAAAAGCCTTATGTTCACCGCGCGCGCGCAGTTGCTCGGCCTGGGCCCGCAGGTCAGCACTTTTCACGGGAGCAAGAGAGTCCAGCGTTCCCGGTTCGGCATCCCGGCCGCTATCAACTGCGGGCAAGGGTGGGAGTGATGCTGTCACGGTGGCAATCGATTGCGCCGGCAGACCAGTAAGCTCAGCGAGATGGTGGCGGAGTACGTCCGCCGAACCCTGCGCCTGGACCATCCGGAGATTGCTTTGGGCCACCTTGAGCTTGGCTTTGGTTTCCTCGACTGAGGCTTCGACTCCCTCCTTGACGCGTTCTCGGGCCGTGTATTGCATGTCGCGCGTTACTTTTTGCTCCGCATTAAGAATCGGCAGCCTGCGCTCCCATTTGTTCAGTTCGTAGTAAGTGGCGATAATGTCTAACAAAACTTTGTCGCGCGCGTCGCGCGATCGCTCACCGGATGCACTCCACTCTGCTTTCGCTGCACGAACGAATTCCTTTTGGGAGGCATTGAGCAAATACGATTGCGCCGTGACACTAAAGACCGTGGGCGCCGCACCCTCCAGACTGAGCGGAAAGCCGTAGGCATACCCAACAGCCGACCCCAGAGTCACAGACGGCGTATAAGCGCCGTGAGCCTCGCGATAAACTTCGTAAGCACGCTGCTGATCGGCAGTTGCGATACCCATTGTGTTGCTGTGAGTCAACGCCAGATCAATCGCTTGCCGAAGTGTGAGGTCCTCCGACTGCGCAAGCTGGATCAAGCAGATAATTAAGAAAGGCAAACGGACTGCCGAGCGAAGTCTTAAAGTTGTAGCCATGTCATTACCCCTTCATAATCTCAGTCGGAGCAGGCGAGTATACGTCCAGTCCACTCTTCCTTGCCAGTCGCGGCTGCGCACCGAGTTGCAGCTCCTGCGGCTTACCGGCGAGATTGAAAACTGGGCCATTCCACCCCGCTAATTAACCGTTCGCTGCGAACCAGCAAATGCATCTAAGAGTAAGCTTCAGGCGTTTCTCGGAGTAGCATGCAAAATGGTACGATAGAACTTACGATTATGCCTTTGAAGACGCTTTTCCTGAATCCACCTTCTTTCGAGAACTATGACGGCGGCGCTAGTTCGCGCTGGCCGGCTACCCGCGAGATCGAGTCCTATTGGTACCCGGTCTGGCTCGCGTATCCCGCCGGCATGCTGGAAGGCTCGCGTATGCTCGATGCTCCGCCGCATCATGTGAGCGCGGAAGAGACCATCAAGATTGGCAGAGATTTTGACTTCCTGGTGCTGTTCACAAGCACGCCGGGCTTCCAGGGCGATATCGGGCTTGCAGCCGCGATGAAAGCTGCCAATCCGAGACTGAAGGTTGCCTTCGTGGGGCCGCACGTTACCACATTACCGGAGCGGTCGCTCAAGGAAGGCACGGCTATCGATTTTGTGGTGCGGCGCGAGTTCGACTACGCCACCGTCGAATTTGCCAACGGCAAGCCGCTGAACGAGATTCTTGGGATCTCCTATCGCGGTCTGGGCGGGGAGATCATTCACAATGCGGACCGTCCAGCAGTTGAAGATCTAGACGCGTTGCCGGATGTGGTGGACGTCTATAAACGTGATATCGATCCGCGCCGCTATAACGTCCCGTTCCTGCTTTATCCGTTCGTCTCGCTTTACACGACGCGCGGCTGCCCGGCGCAGTGCACGTTCTGCCTGTGGCCGCAGACACTCAGCGGACATCCGTGGCGCAAGCGGTCGTCGGACAGAGTCGCCGCTGAGATGGCGAAGGCCAAGGAATATTGGCCGTGGGTGAAGGAATTTTTCTTCGACGACGACACTTTCAATATTCAAAAGGCCCGCACCATCGAGCTTTGCTCCAAACTGAAACCGCTGAACCTGACATGGTCGTGCACATCGCGCGTCACCACCGATTACGAGACGCTGAAGGCGATGAAGGAAGCGGGTTGCCGACTGCTGATTGTGGGCTACGAATCCGGTGACCAGCAGATTCTGAAAAACATCAAGAAGGGCGCAACGGTGGAGCGCGCTCGGCAGTTCACCAAGGACTGCAAGAAACTCGGGTTGGTCGTTCACGGCGACTTCATTCTGGGACTACCCGGCGAAACCCACGAGACCATCCGCCGCACCATCGATTTCGCCAAAGAGCTGGACGTCGAAACCATTCAGGTATCGCTTGCTCACGCTTACCCGGGAACGGAGCTTTACGACTACGCGAAAGCCAACGGCTTTCTGAAGCTGGAAGGTTCCCAGATGGTGGACGAAATGGGGCACCAGGTCGCCATGATCGAGTATCCGGGAATCTCTCGCGATTACATCCTGGAGATGGTGCACCGCTTTTACGACGAGTATTACTTCCGGCCTAAGGCGATCTTCCGGATTGTTAAGAAAGCTGCATTCAACTCCACCGACCGGAAGCGGCTATACAAAGAGGCAAAATCCTTCCTTAAGCTGCGTGCCGCGCGCAACCGGACAGTGAAAGAAGCCCGCCTCCAGCCGGAGCCGAGCCTTTTGGCGGTGCGCGAGGAGCCGAAGCAAGGTCTCGTATCGATTGCTGCGGCCACGCCCGGCACTACCAACGCGGAAACGGTAGAACCGGTCAACGCCTAGAGGTTTTGGCGTGACCTGTCGCAAATATCTCATACTCGCCGCCGTCGCGGTTTTTGCGTCCTGCGGTGACGTTTGTCTCGCCCGCGGCATGCGAGATTTCGGGGCAGTAACAACAGGGAACTGGCATCAGCTCCTCGGTGTCTTGTTGAATCTCTGGGTGCTGACCGGCATCGGCTTACTATTGCTGTTCTTTGGCAGCTACCTCACTGCTCTCTCGTGGGCCGACCTCACCTATGTGCTCCCGGCGACGGCACTCAGCTACGTGCTGATGGCCTTTCTGGCCAAGCTCTTCCTTAACGAGCACGTGACTGTCTCGCGCTGGCTGGGCATTGCGCTGATAACCGTGGGAGTTGGCTTCGTCGCCAGTGGACCTGCGGTCACCCCAGCTGTAGGTACACACTGTGAGCGGCACGAAGTTGAGGTGGTCGGCAGCGGCGCCAGGGGCGATGCATGACCAGCGCCGCTCCTTGGGGAGGCATTGCCGCGATCGTCATCACCGCGACCACCGGTGACGTGCTGCAAGCTCGTGCCATGAAGGAGATCGGTGACCTGGGCGTTATCCGGAAATCGCAGGGTGTTCTCGAGGTGGCGTGCCGCATCCTCACCAGCCCCTGGTTTATGTCCGGACTGTTTTTTATGGCGCTTGCTTTTTTCAGCCTCCTCGTCACGCTATCGTGGGACGACGTGAGCATTGTCGGCCCCGCGTCTGCGTCGCTCACCTTCATCGCCAATGCTCTGGCTGCTCGCTTATTTCTGAAAGAGCGCGTTGACCATCGCCGCTGGCTCGCCGCGTTGTTTGTAGCTTGTGGAGTGGCACTGCTGGCGCACTGAGCGGCGGGCAAGACTTCTTGAGGATTTGCTGGCTCTAAGTCGCAAGCCGCCTGCTTCTTCACTTCGTCGGTTCCATTCGCAGCGCATCGTTGAAGCGGTTGAAGTAATTGAATAGCCCGACTGCGGCTAGCAGCTCAATGATTTCGCCTTCATCGTAATAATGCCGCAGCTCGGTCCAGAACTCGTCATCTACGCTGTGCGGATCGCGCGTGACCCGCTCGGCCAGTTCCAACGCAGCCTTCTCAGCCGGGTTGAAATCGGAGCGGTTGCGGAACTCCTCGAGATTATTGATCTGCTCTTCCGACCAACCCTGCCGCCTTGCCAAGGCGGTATGGGAGGCGAGTCAATACTCACAATGGTTGAGCTGCGACGTGCGAACGATCACCAGCTCCTTCAACTTGGCGGGCAGGGTCCCGCTGTTCATGACTGCGCGGAAATGCGCAATCATGGTGCGAAAGATTTCCGGACGGTGCGCGACCGTGCGGAACATGTTTGGGACATTACCGCGTTCCTGGAGATACGCATCGTAGATTTTCCCGGTTTCGGGGTCGACCTGCTCTCTTTGAAGTCGCGAGATACGGGACAGCATGTTCACCATTCTAAATTGTTTGTTAAGCGGGCAGTTAGGCAGTCAGACCCAGCGATCAGTGAAACCAAGTAACATCGGCTCAATTCGTGAAGGACGAGCAGGTCGAGGCCCCGCGTGCTGAATGCTGAGTGGTCCGGGAAACCAACGCCCTCCCGCCGGATACGGAAGGGCATTGGAGAACAGATGTACTGCGCGGCTGATGGCGCGATGCGGGCTGCTACTTGCTGAAGGCGCCTATGGCTGCGGCTTCATCGTCTTTCACGTCAAAGACGGTGTAGAGCTTCGTAATCTGCAGCAGGTCGTGCACTTTCTTGGTCAGGTGCAGCAGCTTCAATTCGCCGCCCTGGTTGCGTACGGACGTAAAGGCGCTGACCAGTTCGCCGATGCCAGAGCTGTCAATGTAGCTGACGTCGCCCAAATTCAGCAGGATTTTCTTCTGTCCCTTTCCTAGCAGGTCCTTGACGGTGTCGCGCAATACCACGCTGCCCTCGCCCAGAGTGATACGTCCACTCAAATCGACGATGGTGACACCATCTACCTGCCGGGTGCTCGCTTTCATGCTCACGTGGAAGCCTCCTGGCGGCCCAGGTCATTGTTCTGGAGCCGCTTGATCAAAGTGATTTCAGTGCCAGAGTTCAGTTTACGAAAACGGACCTCATCCATGAATGTCCGCATTAAGAATATCCCACGGCCGGACTCTTTCAAAAGGTTCTCTGGGGCAAGCGGGTCGGGGACTTCTTCGGGAACGAATCCCTTTCCCTCGTCGGCGATGGTAACGATCAGTTCCTTTCCTGTCTCGAAGGTCAAGTTCACCCGCTTGGCCGGATCGTAGGCGTTGCCGTGCAGCACGGCGTTAATCATCCCTTCCCGGACCGCCATGGCGATTCCGCCTCGTGTGTCTTCGTCGAAGCCGGCCTGGGAAGCGATCTGATCGGTCATTTCCTCGGCCTTGTTCACGCTCTCCAGCGTGGATTCCAACCGGTACGAAACGCGTTGTGGCGCGGTCATCAAAGGCTCGTTCTACCCTGTTCAGTCATGTCCAGACCTTACTAGACCGAATCTTCAGGATGGAGCAGTTTGCCTGTTTGGAGAGACACTTGTCAATGTGGTGTCCCCTCGCTACTGGAAATCAGACATGCCGGACGCTTGCCAGCGAGAGTGGACAGAGCGATGGTTTGCCTAAGCCGAAGCATAGAGGGTAAGATTGAATTCGAACGAACGTTCGAAAATCGCCTGTGTCCGGTTGAAGGTTCGCACCCAACAACGACCATGTCCGCAGCTTCCACAACGCGCCCGCTGGCAAGTCCTCCAACCCACGATACCCGCTTTGACCGCCGTCTGGCCGAGATTCTCGACTGCGCCACCGAGATCTTCGCCAGCAAGGGCTACGAGGGGGCGTCGATGCGCGACCTGTCGAGACTGAGCGGCATTTCGCTTGCCGGTCTTTATTACTACTTCGACTCGAAGGAAAAGCTGCTTTATTTCATCCAGCATCACACCTTTACGACTATCATCGAGCGCCTGCGCGAGCGGCTGGCGGCCAGCGACAGCCCCGAAGAGCGCATTCATATTTTCGTGAACAACCATGTTGACTACGCCATTGCGAAGACGAAGGCCATGAAAGTTCTATCGCATGAGGACGACGTGCTGAAAGATGGCTATGGCGCCGAACTGGCCGCCATCAAACGTGAGTACTACCGCATTTGCATGACCCTGGTGGACGACCTGGCGAAGGCGGAAGGGCTGGAGTTGGGCGTGTGCGGTCGCGTCAGCACGCGCACTGCGGTGATGGGATTGTTCGGCACCATGAACTGGCTCTATACCTGGTACAACCCGCGCGTGGACGCTGATGCGCAAACCCTGGCGCGAGAGATTAGCGATATCTTCTTGCACGGCGTGCGCGGAGGCAGGACTGCTGGCGGAAAATCGCAAGCCGGCGCGGCTCGCAGCCTGCGAACACAGCAAATCACGCATCCGAAGATGAAACTCTCGTCGCGAAAAGAGCGTTCTTTGCCAGCAAGAAGCAAAACTCGGCAGTGATGAAATGGAAAAGACACTGGGAAGTATGAGCACCGCGACCAAGACTGGCTTCACTCGTATCGCTGTCGAGCTTCATCCCCCAGCAGCGCGCATTGTACTGAACAATCCGCCGCTGAACGTCATCGATGTTTTAATGATGGATGAGCTGCGCGCCGCGTTGGAGCAGATCGAAGTATGCCCAGAGATCAACGCCATCGTCGTTGCCGGTTCAGAGCGTGCTTTCTCCAGCGGCGTGGATATTGTGGAGCACACGCCCGACAAGGTGCGCGACATGCTTACAGCGTTCCACAGCGTTATCCGGTCGCTAGTCGGCAGCAGCAAGGTGACAATTGCCAGCGTTCGTCGGCACTGTCTTGGCGGCGGCGCAGAGCTAGCATTGATGTGCGACATGGTTTACGCATCGCCTGACTCAGTCTGGGGATTTCCTGAGATCAAGCTGGCCTGCTATGCGCCGGTGGCGAGTGTGGCGTTGTCTGCCATTGTGGGACAGAAGCTGGCCGCGGAGCTGCTACTGACCGGCCGCACTTTAGGGGGTAAGGAAGCATTGGAAGCTGGGCTTGTGAACGGACTCGCTAATGATCCGGAAACGCTGGTTGCAGAATGTCTGCAGCGAGTCGCGCAGTTGAGCCCAGCCGCCCTTGCTCTAGCTAAGAAAGCGTTCTACGCCTGGGACGCGATCCACTTCGACAAGGGCCTGGCTCGTGCCGAACAGATCTATTTCGATGAACTCATGAAAACCGCCGACGCGCAGGAAGGGATCGCAGCCTATCTGGAGCGCCGCCGGCCAAAGTGGGTAGGAAAGTGAATTCATGGATTACGAGATCGCAACAGAAGAGCTGAAATCGCTGCGCGACAAAGCAGGTAATGTGACGGTTCTCGATGTTCGCGAGCCGTGGGAGGTTGAGGTCGCGAAGATCGCCGACAGCAAGCATATTCCGATGGGCAACATCCCAGCGCGCTTCAGCCAGGAACTCGATCCGGAAGACCACATCGTCGTTGTGTGTCATCACGGAGTTCGTTCCATGAACGTCACGGCGTGGCTGCGGCAGCAAGGTTTCGAAAAGGTGCAATCGTTGCGCGGAGGGATTGACCGCTGGTCGCGGGAGATCGATCCCAGGGTGCCAGTCTATTAGCAGAACTCTTTGCGGATTACAGGTTTCTTCCACTCCGACGACGTCCCGTGGACGCCTACTCCGCTCAGGATGACAGATGAAAAAACAACTGATTGAACTTCGCGTCAACGGGCGCACCCACGAGCTGGCGGTCGCGCCCAACCAACTCTTGCTCGACGTTCTGCGCCAGGACCTCGCACTGACCGGCTCAAAGCGCGCCTGTGACGATTCGTCCTGCGGCGCATGCACTGTTCAGGTTGATGGCCTCCCCATGCTGTCGTGCACGATGCTGGCCGCCAGTTGCGAGGGACAGGAGATCACCACCGTCGAAGGCGTTTCCGATCACGGCGGGCTGGCTGCGTTGCAGAAGGCCTATGGCGATTTCGGGGGCTCGCAGTGCGGCTTCTGTACGCCCGGATTCATGATGACCGTGAAGTGGCTGCTGGCGAACAACCCAGATCCGAGCGAGAAAGAGATTCGCGAGGCGCTTAGCAGTAATCTGTGCCGCTGCACTGGATATACGCAGATGTACCAGGCGGTTCGTGCCGCGATCAAGGCTGAGCAAAGAGGCATGAAGCACGAGCTGGTGGAGACGAAGTGAGCGACAACGGATTTTCAATCATCGGCAAACCGATCGCCATGGTGGACGCCGCGGGCAAGACCACCGGCGCCGGTAAGTACACGGACGATTTCAGCTTGCCCGGAATGCTGGTCGGCAAGATCCTTCATTCCCCGTACCCGCATGCGCGCATCAAGAGCATTGACACATCGCGTGCCAAGGCGCTCGAAGGCGTGGTTGCCGTCGTCACTGGCGCAGACGCGCCCAACCAATACGGCATACTTCCCGTCGGCCATGACGAGACGGCGCTTGCGGTCGAGAAGGTCCGCTACGTCGGCGACAATGTCGCATGTGTCGCTGCCATTAACGAAGAAGTCGCCGAAAGCGCGATCGAGTTGATCGATGTGGAATACGAGCCTCTCCCGGCCTACTTCGATCCTGTTGAGTCGATGAAGGCAGAGACTAATCTCATTCACGAGAAACGTCCGCACAATGTCGAGAAAGAGTACCACCACATTTTTGGCGATCTCGACAAAGGCCTTGCCGAGGCCGATTACATTGCTGAGGCCCGATACATCGCCAACGAAGTGACGCATGCTGCGATGGAACCGCACTGCACTCTGGCGAGTTTCGAACTTGATCCTTACACGGGGAAGCTGGGACGGCTGACGGTGTGGTCCTCCACACAGGTTCCGTACTACTTACAGCACAAGCTCTCCCTGGTGCTGGAGATGCCGATGTCGCAGATCCGGGTGATCAAGCCGCTGGTCGGCGGCGGCTTTGGCGGCAAGAGCGAGATTATCCCCCTGGAAATCATTGCAGCCGTGGCGGCGCGCGCGGCGAAAGCTCCGGTGAAGATCACCTACACGCGTGAAGAGGTGTTCTGGGCCCATCGCGGACGGCCGCGAACTATCATCGACCTAAAGACCGGTGTGAAGAACGATGGCCGTGTGACTGCCGTTGCCTGCAAAGTTATCCAGGACGGCGGCGCGTATTGCTCGTATGGCGTGGTGACCATTCTTTACTCTGGTGCGCTCCTGGGCGCCATCTACGACATCCCGAACATTCGCTACGACGGCTATCGCGTGCTTACCAACAAGCCCGCATGTGGCGCCATGCGAGGCCATGGCACCGTGAATGTGCGTTTTGCCTTCGAGTCGCAGATGGACGAGATTGCTGCCACGCTCAACCTCGACCCTGCTGAGGTGCGGCGCATCAACCTGCTGAAGCCGCCGGCGGTCACGGTTAACGGCCTGCGCGTGCTGAGCTACGGCCTGCCTGAGTGCATCGAGCAGGTGATCGCCCGCTCGGGCTGGAACGAGCGCAAAAGCAAACTGCCCAAGGGACGCGGACTGGGCATGGCATGCAGCCACTACGTGAGCGGCGCGGCCAACAGCATTATCCGCTCCGACATGCCGCACTCGACGGTGAATATCAAGATCGATCGCGACGGCGGAGTGGTGGTTTATACCGGCGCTGCGGAGATTGGGCAAGGCTCCGATACAATGACCGCGCAAATCGTGGCCGAGGTGCTCGGTTGCGATCTTTCGCGCGTCAAGGTCATCGCCGCAGACACTGACCTCACACCCATCGATCTCGGTTCGTATTCCAGCCGCGTGACGTTCATGTCGGGCAATGCCGCTCTCCGCGCGGCCCAGGATGTCAAGCTGAACATTATCAGCGCTGCGGCGAAACGCATGGACTGCGCTCCAGCAGACGTACTCATGCACGACGACCATCTGTACAAGCGGAGTACCACAACGTCCGGTGCTGCTCCTATATTGTCAGATATCCAAGAAACGCAGGCAGCGAGTGGCCATGTGGATGGGCAGATTCTGCGCGGCTCGGTCCTGCAGACGCGCAAAGAAGAAGGCCCAAAGGAGCACATGAGCTTCGAGGAGGCAGTCGTTTCCGCGATCGACTTCCATGGCGCGCTCACCGGCACGGGATCGTACGCGCCTCCCGTTGAGGCGCGAGGGGGCAAACACAAAGGTGGAGGAGTGGGCCCGTCACCGGCGTATTCGTATTCTGCGCAAGTTGCCGACCTCAGCGTGGACGAAGACACCGGCGAAGTGACCGTGCATAAGATATGGGCTGCTCACGACTGCGGACGCGCCCTGAACCCCGTTGCCGTTGAGGGCCAGGTGATTGGCTCGGTGTGGATGGGACTCGGGCAGGCGCTCGAAGAAGAGATGGTGTGGAAGGCCGGCCTGCTGATGAATCCCGGGCTATTGGAATATCGCAGTCCATCGTCAACCGAGTCGCCGGAGATCGAGTGCATTATCGTCGAGAGCGTTGACCCGGAGGGCCCGTTCGGCGCGAAAGAAGCTGGCGAAGGGTCATTGGCTGCAATTATTCCGGCGATCTCCAACGCCATCTACGACGCTGTGGGAGTCCGCTTGCACGAGGTGCCGTTCACGCCGGAGCGCATCTTGGCTGCGCTGCGCGCAAAGAAGGGAATGAAGCGAATCGAAATGACCGATTCGGTCGATCCCGCCGCGCCAACCACTTTCCGCGAACACGGCGGCTCACTATGGTTCCGCGGCAAGGGGCCGAAGCGGCATCCGCTCGATCCGTCGCGACGGAGCGCGCACGCGGCCGGAGGTAAGAAGTGAGCCTGCCCAGCTTCCAGTTGCTGCGTCCGAAAACGCTCAATGAAGCCATTGCGCTGATGGCCAGCTACGATGGCGATATGAAAATCATCGCCGGCGGCACTGACCTGCTACCCTCGATGAAGCAGAAGCTGTTCACTCCACCGTACGTGCTCGATCTCAGGGCCATCAGCGAATTACGCGGCATTCGCAGCACGCAGGACGATGGTGTCGAGATCGGCGCGTTAACCACGCTCAGCGCCATCGAGCACTCGCCGCTCATCCGCAAAGACTACCCGGTGCTCTATGAGGCGGCGAGGGCCGTTGCCTCGCCAGTCTTGCGCAACATGGGAACCATCGGCGGTAATCTCTGCCTCGACACGCGCTGCTTGTGGTACAACCAGTCGTTATTGTGGCGAAAGAGCTGTGGATTCTGCTTGAAGAAAGACGGTGATCTGTGCCACGTGGCGCCCGGCGGAAACATTTGCTGGGCAACCTTTTCCGGCGACACGCCACCGGCGCTGCTGTGCCTCAGAGCCGAAATCGACATCGCTGGTCCGAATGGCTCGCGACGTACCCCATTGTCAGAGTTCTACGTAAACGACGGTATCGTGCGTCTGCATCTCGCGCCCAACGAGATTGTCACGCGCGTCCATTTGCCCGGGTCGTCTGCCGGTTGGCGAGGCAGCTATCAGAAGCTGCGAGTCCGGGGCAGCATCGATTATCCGCTGGCGGGTGTCGCCGTCGCACTCAAACTACGCTTAGGAGGCGTGGAAGATGCGCGTGTGGCCATCACTGCTGTCAATCCTGCGCCATTCCTGGTGAAGGATGCGGATGCCCAACTTGTGGGTGCGCTCCCGACTGAAGAGCTTGCGGAGCGCATTGGCGAGCTGGCGGCACGCACAGCCAAGCCGCTAACGACCTCGGCGCTAACGCCGGAATATCGCCGCGAGATGGTGCGGGTCTTCGCCAAACGGGCGGTGCTGGCGTGCTCGAATTGAGATGATCACTGACTGTCATATCCACATCCAACCGATGGAACTGTTCAAGCCGGAAGCCCTGGCGCTAATGAAGAAGACGCGCAAGGACTTCGATCAGGTGGCGGAATACTGCCGCTCGCCGAAGGCGTTCCTCAAGTACCTCGACCGGGTCGGAGTGGACCGGGCTGTACTCATCAACTACGTCGCGCCCGAGATAATCGGCTTCACGCCCGCGGTGAACGAGTTCGTCGCGGGGTATGTGAAGGAAGACCCCAAGCGGCTCATCCCTTGTGGCAGCGTGCATCCGCGACACACCACGAACGTTCTCGCCGACATGGAACAGATCGTGCGGCTGGGAATCAAACTGATCAAGATCCATCCGCCGCACCAATTGCTCTATCCCAACGATTACATCCATGGGGTGAAGGAGTTGGAGATCATCTATCGCGCGGCGGAGGCGAATGAGATTCCCATCATGGTGCACACGGGCACATCGATTTTTCCTGGTGCGCGCAACAAATACGGCGATCCGATATACGTGGACGACGTGGCCGTCGATTTTCCCAAGCTGAAGATTCTGCTGGCGCACGGTGGACGTCCGCTCTGGATGAACACCGCCTTCTTCCTAGTGCGGCGGCACCGCAATGTGTACCTCGATATCAGCGGCATCCCCCCGAAGGCGCTGCTCAAGTATTTCCCTCGTGTGGAAGAGATCGCGCGCAAGACGCTATTCGGCACTGACTGGCCCGGGCCTGGAGTACCTGAGATCGAGAAAAATCTGGCGGAGTTTCACGCACTGGCCTTAAACGAAGACGCGAAGCGACAAATTCTCAGCAAGACGGCGTTGGAGATTTGGCCGGCGTGAAAAGAAATGGTCAGTGGTCAGAGTGGATGCTGACAACTGCAAAGCCACGTCACGAGCCAGCGAAACAGATCCCTCGACTCCGCTTCGCTCCGCTCGGGATGACATGCACGAATTAATCGTACGAATAAGCATAGCGTTCACGAGCTGGTTCCCTGTGCTGCAGGCGTCCCTGGTTATTCTGCGCCCGCTGCGGTCTTGATGGCGCGCCAAAGTTCGTCGTATCCCATACGCGCCTTAGCTGAAAACGGGATGATCTGCTCCATCGAGACCTGTAGCTGATCGGAGAGCTTCTGCAAGGAGCTGCGCAACTGATTGTGGGAGATGCGGTCGGCCTTGGTCGCGACCACCACAAAGTTTCGCTTCACGTGGCGCAACCAATCCAGCAACTGAAGGTCAAGCTGTTGCGGGGGAATCGTGACATCCACCAGCGACAGGCAGAGTACGAGCGACTCGCGCTCCTCCAGGTACGGGTTAACGAACTGTGCCCACTTAGCGGTGATTTCCTTCGGCACGCGGGCGTAGCCGTAACCCGGCAGGTCAGCGAAGATAAAGTCGGGATGCGGCTTCCCGGGCCGGCGTACTTGAAAGAAATTAATGGTCTGTGTGCGGCCGGGCGTATTGCTTGTCTTGGCAATCTTGGCCGCGACCAGGCAGTTGATGAGGCTGGACTTGCCTACGTTGGAGCGACCCAGGAAGGCGATCTCCGGCGCGCTCGGAGGCGGGAATTGCTGCTGAGCCGCCGCAGAGGTCACAAAGCGCGTCAGGACTTTCATGCAACCAATATCGCTGTAGCAGCATGAAAGTGCAAGCTAGAACGCGTAGGCGCAGAATGGCCAGTAAAAAGCAAAGGCCCGCGTTGGGCCTTCTCTTCTAAGCTCGATTGTCCTTGCTTACTGGTGCGCCGTCGGCGCCTGCTCCGGAGGTGGCGGTAGCGCCGCAATACCAGGCGCTTCGTCGGGTACATCAGGCAGTGGACGCTCCAGTGCATACGCCAGAACTTCGTCCATGGTATTGACAAAGCGCAGCTTCATGATGCTGCGCAGGTTTTCCGGTACCTCTGCGAGGTCCTTTTCGTTGTCAGCCGGAAGCAGGACCTCAAGGATGCCCGCGCGGTGCGCGGCCAGCAGTTTCTCTTTGAGTCCACCGATGGCCATGACCTTGCCGCGGAGCGTGATCTCGCCGGTCATGGCAATGTCGCGGCGCACCGGAATGCGGCTCAGCGCGCTGGCGATTGCTGTTGCCATGGTAATGCCGGCAGAAGGACCATCTTTCGGAATCGCACCCTCGGGCACATGCACGTGGATGTCGAGGTTGCGATAGAAGTCGCGCGGCAGTCCCAGGCGATGGGCGCGCGAGCGCACATACGACATGGCGGCCTGTGCCGACTCCTGCATCACGTCCCCCAACTTTCCGGTGAGCGTGAGCTTGCCCTTGCCGTCCACAGTGGCGACTTCGGTGGTCAGAATCGAGCCGCCGACTTCGGTCCATGCCAGCCCGGTAACAATGCCAATCTCGCTCCGCTCATGGACCTCACTGTCGCGGAATTTCATCACTCCAAGGTACTCACCAACGTTCTCGGCAGTAAGGGTCAGCGAGAATTTCTCGCCTTCCTTCACCACCTTGCGTGCCACCTTCCGGCAGATGTTTCCAATCTCGCGCTCCAGGTTGCGCACGCCAGCTTCCCGAGTGTAATTGCGAATGATGGCGGTGAGCGCATCGTCGGTAAAGATGGCGTTCTGCTCAGTCAGTCCAGTCTGCAAGCGCTGCTTGCGGACGAGATACTGCTTGGCGATCTCGACCTTCTCCGGCTCGGTGTAACCGTGCAGCCGCAGCACTTCCATGCGGTCCTGCAGCGCTGGAGGAACGGTGTGCAGCACGTTCGCAGTGGCGATGAAGAACACTTGGGACAGGTCGTACTCCACGTCGAGGTAGTGATCGACGAACATGAAGTTCTGCTCGGGATCGAGCACTTCGAGCAGCGCCGCCGAGGGATCGCCGCGGAAGTCCATCGACATCTTGTCCACTTCATCTAGCATGAACACCGGGTTCCTGGTCCCGGCCTTCTTCATCATCTGGATGATTTGGCCCGGCAGCGCGCCGATGTAGGTGCGGCGATGGCCGCGAATTTCAGCTTCGTCGCGTACGCCGCCCAACGACATGCGGACGAATTTGCGGCCGGTAGCCTTGGCGATGCTCATGCCGAGCGAGGTCTTGCCCACGCCCGGGGGGCCGACGAAGCACAGGATAGAGCCCTTCGGGTTCTTCACCAATTGCCGGACGGCCAGGAACTCCAGGATGCGCTCCTTGATCTTCTCCAGCCCGTAGTGGTCTTCGTTAAGCGTCTTCTCCGCGATTTCGATGTTACGAATCTCTTTGGAACGCTTCTTCCACGGGACCGCCAGCAGCCAGTCAAGATAGTTGCGTGAAACCGTTGATTCGGCCGACATTGGGGGCATGGCTTCCAGCTTCTTAAGCTCCTGCAGCGCCTTCTCGTGCGTCTCCCGCGGCATGCCGGCAGCGTCTATTTTCTTCTTCAGCTCGTCGAACTCACTCTTCTCGCCGCGGCCCAGTTCCTTCTGGATGGCTTTGATTTTCTCGTTGAGGTAGTACTCTTTCTGGGCGCGCTCCATCTGGCGCTTTACACGCGACTGGATGGTGCGGTCCATGTTGAGCTTCTCGATCTCGACATCGAGCACGTCGCCAATGCGATTCAGCCTCTCAGCGGGGTCGAAAATTTCCAGCAGCTCCTGTTTCTCTTCAATCGAAAGTTGCAGGTTGGCGGCGATGGTGTCGGTGAGCTTCGCCGGGTCGTCATTGCGAACGGCGGCAATCATGGTTTCGTAGTTCAGCGATTGGCAAAGCTTGACGTACTGTTCGAACAGGCCGGTCGCCCGCTGCATGGCAGCTTCCACCTGCGGTGTCGGCTCAGTTGAGTATTTGGCGGTCCGGACCGTAGCCTCAAAGTAGCCATCCGTATCCACGACCTGGAGTATCTTGGCGCGCTCCAGCCCTTCCACCAGAACCTTGATATTACCGTCAGGAAGTTTCAGGCTCTGGACGATGTTGACGACCGTGCCAACCTGGAAAATCTCGTGGGGCTTGGGCTCGTCGATGCTGGCATCGTGTTGCGTGGCAAGAAAAATCTTCTTGTCGCCGGCCAGCGCCTCTTCCAATGCGCGCACGCTTGACTCCCGCCCGACCACAAACGGCGTCATCATAGAGGGAAAGATGACGACGTCCCGGATCGGCATCATGGGGAGCTTCTTGGTTTCGAACTTCTCGCGCTGGGTCACCAAAACCGCCTTGTCGTTCGGATTGGCTCAATCCGTTCCGAGCCCAAAAATTGACATCGCTGCGGCCCATTTACCACGCAGAGCGCGCGCAGCATTAATTTCTTCTAGGATAACATGCTGTGAACCGCTATATGGACGCCTCGTCGGCGGGTTGGGTTCGCGGGAGGCCTGCGCTCCGTCTTCGCTAGCCCGCCTTCTCCATGATCGGCATGCTCACGTTGCGCTTCTCGACCATGTCGGCCGTGACTTCGAATTCCTTCAGGCGCCTCTGGCCGGGGAGGTTGTACATGAGGTCGAGCATCAGCTCTTCCAGGATCATGCGCAACCCGCGTGCGCCAACCTTGCGCGACATCGCTTCCTTGGAGATAAAGCGTAGCGCTTCTTCGGTGAAGCGCAGCTTGACGTTCTCGAATTCGAACAGCCGCTGATACTGCTTCACGATGGCGTTCTTGGGTTTGGTGAGGATCTCGATCAGCGCATCTTCATCGAGATCACTGAGCACGCCCACCACCGGCATGCGGCCGACGAACTCAGGGATGAGCCCAAACTTGATCAGGTCTTGAGGTTCCACCTGCGACAGCAACTCTGTATCGCGCTTGTTGCTCTCGGTGAATGCGGCCTCTTTGGCTTCGTCCGTCCGGAATCCCATGGAGCGCTTGCCCAGCCGGCGTCCGATGATTCGCTCCAGCCCAACAAACGCCCCGCCACAAATGAAAAGAATGTTGGTCGTGTCCACCGGCGTGAATTCTTGGTGCGGATGCTTGCGTCCGCCTTGGGGAGGAACATTCGCTACTGTGCCTTCCAGGATTTTCAGCAACGCCTGCTGCACGCCTTCGCCCGAAACATCACGGGTGATGGACGGGTTTTCGTCCTTACGCCCGATCTTGTCCACCTCGTCGATGTAGATGATACCTGTCTGCGCCCGCGCCACGTCGCCTTCAGCGGCCTGTAGCAGCTTCAGAATGATGTTCTCCACGTCCTCGCCGACGTACCCGGCTTCGGTCAGAGTGGTGGCGTCCACGATGGCGAAGGGGACATCGAGCATCTTAGCCAAGGTCTGTGCCAGCAAAGTCTTGCCTGTACCGGTGGGGCCGATCAGCATGATGTTCGACTTCGCCAGTTCCACCTCACCGCCGCGCTGGCGGTTCATGTAAACCCGCTTGTAGTGGTTGTAAACGGCAACTGCGAGCTTCTTCTTGGTCTGCTGCTGGCCGATGACATACTCGTCGAGGAATGCCTTGACTTCGACCGGCTTGGGAAGCTGGTTCGGCGTCGCGACCGGTGCCGTCTCCGAGCGGTCATCTTCAAGGATGGAGTTACAGACGGCAACGCACTCGTCGCAAATGTACGCGCGGGGGTAATCCGTTGGAGACGAAATCAGCTTGGCGACGGCGTCTTGAGATTTGTGGCAGAAGGAACAGCGTAGCACTTCTTCGGAACCGATCCTGGTTCTCACGGCAAAACTCCTTCACTTCGCGCGTTGCCAGGCGGAACTTGGAATCCCGCGCCGCGTTTCCCGAACTCTCGAATCCGGGCAGGAGCCGCGCTGCTCCCGTGAGAAAGGCTGCCATACTCGGCCAGTTGGCGGGCCCTCTCGCGAACGCTTCAGTGCTGTCGCACCTTGAAGCTATTGAACCACAACTTCCACGCACCGTGCCGTAACGTTAGTGCGATATCAAGTACAACTTTCGAAGGAGTGATGGGTAACCTTTTCGCGCCTTACCACTACTGCGCTGCCCAAATTTTGCAGCCCTACTTGTGTTTGAAAATTATGTCGTCAATGATGCCGTACTCTTTGCCTTGTTGCGCGTTCATGATGAAATCGCGCTCCACATCACGTTCCACTTTTTCCAGCCGCTGGCCACTGTGCTTGGAGAGTAGTTGGCTGGTGATCTCGCGCATGCGCAGGATCTCGCGGGCGTGGATGTCAATGTCCGTCGCCTGTCCCGACAGGCCCGACATGAGCGGCTGGTGGATCAATATGCGTGACGTGGGCAGGGCGAAACGTTTCTTCGCGGCGCCTGCCGCTAGCAGCAGGGCAGCCATACTCGCTGCCTGTCCGATGCAAATCGTGGTTACGTCCGGCCGGATGAACTGCATGGTGTCGTAGATCGCCATGCCGGCCGTAATCGAACCGCCCGGCGAATTGATATACAGCGAAATGTCCTTTTCCGGATCTTCAGCCTCGAGGAACAACATTTGGGCAATGATCAGGTTGGCGACGTTGTCGTCAATCGGAGTGCCAAGGAAAACGATATTGTCCCGCAACAGGCGGGAATAAATGTCGTACGCCCGCTCGCCCCTGCTGGTCTGCTCAATCACCATGGGCACAAGCATCGTTTGCAGCTCCTTAACATTACCTGCCCGCACCTCGTCCCGAGGGTCAAAGGAGAGAAGGTGGAACGCAGTCCGCCCTATGCGGATCTGCGGTACAGAGAATCCAAGGTCTTCTCGTTGCGGATGCGATGCCGAATTCTATCCAGCCCACCATCCTGCGTCAAACGCGCGCGCACCTGCTCGACGGCCTGTTTCGTTTGGTTGGCCAGCGCCTGCAACTCACGGTCAAATTCCTCGTCACTGACTTCAATCTTCTCCTGGTCAGCGATCTGCTCCAGGATCAACGATGCCTTTACTTCCCGCAGTGCAGCCTCACGCTGACCGGCGCGCAAGCGTCCGAAGTCCATGCGCTTCATGTCTTCGGTCTTCATGCCTTGCGCAGCTAGGGCCCGCAGTCCGCGCTCCAGGCGAAGGTCAATCTGCTGGTCCAGCATCGCGTCAGGAACGGGGAACTCGTTGCGCTTGACCAGTTCTTCCACAATCTGGTCTTTACCGCGGTGCTCGGCCTCGCGCGCTTTCTCCGCTTTCATATTCTCGCGCAGCCGGTTGCGGAGCTCATCCAGAGTGGCAAACTCGGCACCCAGCTCCTTGGCGAAATCATCGTTCAGCTCAGGAACGCTGCGGGTCTTGATGCCCGTGACAGCCACCTCATAGGTCATCGTTTTGCCCGCAAGGCGCTTGTCGGAGAAGTCGTCGGCATATTTCACCTCGAACCTACGCTGTTCGCCGGGCTTGGCGCCGCGCAGGTTCTCGTTGAACTCTGGAATGGTGTCCTCGCCACCGATCTCGACCATCACCTCGTCCACTTCCACCGGCTTGGCGTCGGCCTCGCCATCCTTGGGTGTGCCTTTGAAACCGACCACCGCAAAGTCCCCATCAGCCAGGGGGCGCTCCCCTTCAACAGGGCTATATGTTGCGTGTTGCTGCCGCAGGTTGTCGAGGGCACGTTCGACCTCCTCACCGGTCACCTCCGTTGGCAACTTCCCGACATGAATGTCGTCGTAAGGAGCGATCTTGAACTCAGGAAGTATCTCAAAGCTCGCCTTGAACGTCAGCGGCTCGCCTTGCTTCAGGTGCAGGTCGGTCACCCGCGGCTGCGACACCGGTTGCAGGTTCTGCTTCTGCGTCTCCTCGCGGAAATAGCGTGGCACGAGGGCATCGACAATCTCACCCTTGATCTCATCGGCGAAACGCTGGCGGACGATGGAAGCCGGGACCTTGCCTTTGCGAAAGCCCGGAACGCGTGCCATCCTTTGATAGCGTTGTAGCACGGCGTCGGCCTGTGTGGTGACCACATCAGCCGGAATCTCAACTGCGACTTCGCGCCTACAGGGATTCGATTGCTCTTGGGTTTCGATGTCGTGCGTGCTGGTTTCAGTCGTCAAGAAAATGCCTTCAGAACTAGATCTGGCCGTGCACGAAAATGTAACCGGTAGTGAGCGCGCCGGATGGGGCGGGAAGCCTTCGGCGCGAGTAGTTCCGGCTGCACGTCGTTCCGGAGCGCTCCGAGGCGATTGCCACCAACTTCTAAGTGTATGAGAGGGATGCGGAGTGGTCAAACGAGGCGTAGCATCACCAGAAATGCCTTCCGCACTCGCCGTCCTCAACAATGATGTCGTGAACTGCACCCGCTGTCCGCGGCTGGTCGCTTACCGCCAGCAAGTTGGGCGCGAGAAGCGCCGCGCCTACCTCGACTGGGATTACTGGGCGCGGCCGGTGCCGGGCTTCGGCGATCCTCATGCTCGCGTACTGATGCTTGGACTGGCGCCTGGCGCTCACGGCTCCAACCGCACCGGACGGCCATTCACCGGCGACGCCTCGGGCAAGTTTATGTATCCCATCCTGTACAACGTGGGCTTCGCATCACAGCCCAACGCTGAGCGTCGCGGCGACGGCCTGGAGCTGATCGACTGCTACATCACCGCTGCTGTTCGCTGCGCGCCGCCCGACAACAAGCCGCTGCCAGTGGAACTTGCCAACTGCGCACCGTTTCTCGATCGTGAACTTGCGCTCCTGGAGGATGTGAAAGTGGTGGTTGCGCTCGGCAAGATTGGCTTCGACGCCTATCTCAATCATCTGAAGCGCAATGGGATCGTGCAGAGTAAGGCTGGATATCTGTTTAGCCACGCCGCGCGCTATTCATTGCCGAACGGCGTGGTACTTCTGGCGTCGTACCACCCCTCAAACCAGAACACGGCGACCGGCAAACTGACCGCTGCAATGTTCGAGACGATTTTCCTGAATGCGAAGAAGATCGCTCAGGACTAATCATGCGGAGGGAACTCATCTGGTAGGAAACTCGATTCTCACTGTCACCGCGCACTGAGCAGCGCATTTACCTTCGATATCACGTCGAAGGCATCAGCGATATACAGCACGTCAGCTTTGCCCCGCGCCCATCCACAGCTAGGATCGAGATTAATGGCGCGCCGTTCGCCAATGAAACGCCAGCCGACGGTGTGCGGCTCTTCGCCGTGACAGCAGGTGGACAGGCCTTTGGGATGGCGAGGCGTGGCGCCGGTTTGCCCGACCTGGTTGAGGTGACTCATGAAGCGCAGCGTCGATTGATTCTCGCCGCTCAAATCAACGAGCGACTTGCTTCCGCCAAGCGATGCTTTTGAATTCCGCAGAAAATCCAGAATGATGGTTTCGGCTTCGGGGACGTGCGTCTGCCCGTCCTTCTGTTTCTTTGTCCATCCCGCGCCAGCGACGAACAACAGGTCCGCATCAGGGCGGATGGTCTGCTGGTCCACAGGCGGTGTGACCGTGCCACGTACGGTCGTGCGGCGCAGACTATCGGGGAGCGGAGCATCAATCAGCTCTGGCGTGCTCAAGCCGGGCGCATCCTGCCATGGGGAACAAGAGCCGGGATCGAGCAGTAGAATCCATGGACGCTGAGTGCGGGTCAGCGAGCCTTCGATGCGCTGGCGATAGAACCACCGGGTTACCGCCGGAGCGCCAGACGCAGCAGCGACATCAGTGACGTGCGTGTCCACACATCCATGCACTCGATGGGCGACGGCTCCTACCACACGCGAATTGCGAGAGCTCGCAGCGACAAATACGATGGTCGCGCCCGACGCGCGGACGAGCGCTTCGCAGGCAGCGGCATCGGTTGCATGGCGGGCCTGTGCGAAGTCTTCTCCGCAGACAGCTAGAAAGCGCTGTGCGCCGCAAGCCGAAATGGAATGGGCCGCGGGCTGAATCTTCTCTCCGTAGAGCGCGGCGACAAGAGCTGCGTTGAGCGCTTGCTTCAGTTCCACCGCGGCGCCGAGCGTCTCCAGCGCCGCCTTGCTCAGAGTGCCGTCTGCTTCGGTGTGTGCCAGGAAGAGAATGTTCTCCATATTTCCGCTACTCCTGCTTTATCCACTGCACGAGCTCGCTCGCGATCTCGTCGGCGGGCACGTCCTTGACGATACGGGTTTGCCGCTGCTGTTTCGGGGTTGTGACGTTGGCGTATTGCAAACCATCGGACGAAATCGTTGCGGCCACTGCGCGCTGCAATGCTGGCATGATGGTACGCATGTTCGCCATGCCGACCTGTGGATTGTTGCGAGGTTCGCCCAGGCTACCGGTCGCCCATCCCAGTACGGCCGGAGGTCCGGCGCACAGCGATACCTGGTGCCGCGCGCCTTCGATGCGCTCCAGCACCTCGAACGAACCGTCGTCCTGCGGGGTGATGGCATCCACGCCCTGAAACTGGTCAACGATGCCGAGTTCGTCGCCTACCATTTGCAAAGTGACTCCGGCGCTGCGGCTGGCGGATTCCCATCCCCCGAACAACAGCAGCCTGGGTAGATCGAGGCCGGGAATGTTGCGGATTGCCACCGCCAGCGCAGTCGCTGTCTGATGCGCATCAGCGAAGCCGCTGGAAGGGCCATCCAATGCGACGAGCTGCAACGGAACTTTTTGCGCCACCGTCATCATCACCTGCTGGAGTTTGGCCTTGGGCGCCATGCTCACCAGCCAGAGCGCGCTGCCCGCGACCTGCTTTACCAGATTCGCGCCCTCGTACAGGGCGTGCGCCGCCCACGGATCCAGAATGGCGGGCAGCATCATTTCATTCTTGAGGGCCGGACCGTTCGGCCCGGTGACAGGTTCCAATGTCTGCAACGGATCGGGAACGACACTGGCGCAAACCACAACTTGGAAAGAATTGCTCATCTTCTCAGGTTCCTTGCGAAAAATCCGGGTTAGTTCTCGGCCGAGTGCAGTCCGCCGGCGCCGGCGCGGAACTGCAGGTTGGCCTGGCCCTGCACCGTCTCCGGACAGTTCCACATACAAGCGCCGCAAAAGATGCACTTCTCGCGATCGAAATTGGGCGCCCCTTCCATGCTCCTGGTAATGGCCTGCCCGGAACACATCTCCACGCAAAGCTTGCTTCCGCAGCGGCGGCAGACTTCAACGTCGCGGAAGACGACGTGGTCGGCATATCCCGCCGGAGCCTGGACCTTGCCCCCCATTAGCAGCACATCCTGGTGCGAAACCAGCAGCGAACCATCGTGCTTGATCTCAGGCCATCCGCAGCGGTCCATAAGCGAATCGTGAACGGAAGTGCCGCGAACATCGCAGTCCTGCTGAATTGCTGAAATTTTCTGCGGCGTGAGCTTGCTGCCATAGTACTCAGCTGGTGACACGAGCCGCTCGCAGGGTTTCACAGGATGACTGCCGAGTGAGAGCCGGCCGTTGCTGAAAGCTGCCAGTGCCATTCCGATCAGTCCAGTTACGACGCCGCGCTGAAATCCATCGCGCGACTTCTCCGCAATGCGAGCTTCTTTCTCTAGCCAACTGGCCCGGCGTCGGCTTTCATAAGCCTGTGCGAGATTCTCGCGAGTAAATGCTATTTGCGTTTGCAGCAGCTCGATGACACCTTCCGCCAGCAGTGTGCCTGTGGTCCATGCTTCATCCACCCCAGAGCCGGTCAGAACATTCGTACTGCCGGACGACTCACCGATTCGCGCGTAGCCATTACCTGCCAGAAACGGCTCTCCTCGCTTGCCTGACTCCTGAAGCGACTTCGCGCCCCACGAGCGCAACCTTCCGCCGTCCAGATAGCGCCACAGATATGGGTGCTGAATGTAGTGCTGCAAGTACCGGTAGGCGGTGCGAGTGGGGCAGTCGAACCACGAGGGAACGAAAATGCCGACTGATGCCATGTGGCCAGGGTGTATATAAAGGAAACCGAACATCTCCGGCTCGGGATAGCCGAAGGTGTGAATGACAGTACCCGGCTGGAGATCAACATCGGGGCGAAGCTCGATGACGAACTTCATCCCTATCGCCCACTCGCGGACCTCGTTGCCCGCGGGCGTTCCCAGGCGGTTATCGATATCACGACTCACAGCCCCGACGGGTCCATCACCGACGACAGTCAGTGCAGCGTGAATGTCCATTCCGGGAGCAAAGCCCGCGTCCGGATTACCGCGGCGGTCCACACCTTGATCCAGTAGCCGCACACCGAGCACTTTCTCATCCTCGATTAGTGCTTCGGTCACCGGCATTCCCGGCCAGACTTGCACTGTGCCGCTGGACATCAACTGTGCACCGACCCACTGATTGAACTGCCCAATAGAAAGCACCAGCCCGTCCTTCTTGTGGAGGAATCTCGGAGTGAATGGAAGTTCGAGCGCATCATGTTCAACGCGCAGCAGCCTGCGAAATGTCCGGAAGAAGCGGTCACCGATTCGTAGAGCACGCGAGCGACGGCTGGCGCCGATGGGATCGAGCAGATACACCAGCTTCTCGCCGGAAACCGGTGTCGCCATCGGAATCTGCGCAGGATCAAGGTTGGGGAAACTGGCGCGAATACCGCGGGCACGTGTCACCACCCCAGAGACGCCAAAGCCGATGTCATCTGCGCGTTCATAACAGATGACTTGCAGCGGCATGCCTGGCATCGTTTTGCTCTCAAGCGCAGGGCTACCGTCCTCGTTCAGCAGCTTGCGCGAGAGCGTCGTCAGAAAACCGCCCATCGCCGGGCCGAAGCCGACGCACGCGATATCGACCTCCACAGTTGCGCGCTCGATTGCGATTTGTTCAGCCGTGCTCAATCGGTTTCCTCAACGTGGATAGTCAAGCGCCTCGGGTATCATCACCTTCGAGATCGCTCCAGCGGCGCGGTCCTTGGCCAACTGCGTGCCCGTCAGGCAACCGTCCAGTTTGCTCCGCAAACGCTGAAATGCTTCCAGCCCCTGGCACGACGCGCACGGCCCAGCCTTCATGGGATGCGAGCCATCGACGCCGACCACGTCCACCGCGCAGGTGCTGATGCCGGGAATCAGTCCCTCCAGCGAATCCAGTTCGTCGGTACGATAGCAGCCCTTGTAACCTTCTTCATCCCAAGCGGGATGCCGGTTGTATCCAAAGACCAGCTCGGCACAGATGCGGCCAGCTTCTCCGGCGGCGCGTGCCGACTGAATGTGGCAAAGGTCGGTGAAGAAGCTCAGCGTTCCTGCCAGACCTTCCGTCAAGACCGGGTTCTCCGGTCCTTTGGCTTCCAACTCGATCAGGTCGAGC
>Ga0209656_10000193_pt1 | contig 39910 bp, 32 predicted proteins | sample BogFormECP12_OM2_FD_188239 | JGI IMG/M metagenome (GOLD analysis project Ga0209656, IMG submission 188239) | Bog forest soil microbial communities from Calvert Island, British Columbia, Canada - ECP12_OM2 (SPAdes) (version 2) | ecosystem: Environmental > Aquatic > Freshwater > Wetlands > Bog ...
TGCCATCTACCGCGCCGTGCAATTCGCCAGGTACAAGAAATACCGCGTCATGCCGCGGATCCAGGTCCAGGAACTGGTTGCGCGCATGGCCTCGGACGAGGCCGACCGAGTGCAAATCGTGGATGTGCGCAGCCACGGCTATTACGATATCGGAACCGAGCGCATCAAAGGCTCAATCCGCATTGAGCCCAACAATCTCGAAGAGGAGATCAAGAGTCTCGCCAAAGACAAGGACATTTACCTCTACTGTACTTGAGCGCGCGAAGCGACTAGCGCCCGGGTGGCGCATCTGCTGCAGGAAAAAGGCTTCAACACGTTCGTCATCGTCGGCGGCCTGACTGCCTGGCGAAAGGCCGGACAGCCGCTGGAATCAATCCCCAAGGACGACTTGATCAAGCTGCCGACGTTCAGTTAGTTTGAGCAGAGCATCGTATCACGCCTAACCCGAAAGGCATATTCGGACGGTAGCAACGCCTTAGAAACTTCCGCCGAACCAGCGCGGATGCTGTAGGATTGTCGGGCTTTGCCACGGTGACTGCCACGTCAACGACCGGCCCAACAACGACTGCTCCGACCACCCACGATGCGCCCAGCAGCGCCCGGATGAACGGCGTCCTTTTCCTGCTGGCCCTCTCCGTACTCATCAACTACATCGACCGCAGCAATCTCTCGATCGCCGCCGAGTTGATCAAGCACGAGATTCACATCACGGATTTTCAACTGGGCACGCTGTTATCCGCATTCTTCTGGACTTACGCCTTGATGCAGATTCCCGCCGGCTGGCTGGTGGATCGCTTCGACGTGAAGTGGGTCTTTGCGGCCGGATTCCTCCTGTGGTCAGCTTCGACGGCGGTCACCAGCCTTTTGCACGGGTTCGCCGCACTGCTGATCATCCGCGTGATTCTGGGCCTGGGCGAATCGGTCGCGTTCCCGTCGTACGGCAAAGTCCTGGGGAGCCATTTCAAAGAGAGCCGCCGCGGATTTGCCAACGCCATGATCATGGTGGGTTTGGCGCTTGGCCCTGCACTCGGGATGTGGGTGGGAGGACGCGCCGTCGGACGTTTTGGCTGGCGGCCGTTTTTTCTCATGCTCGGCTTGGCAGGTTTGCTCTGGCTCCCGCTGTGGTCGGCGTGGATGCCGCGCCGAGCCGACGCTCCCTCCCGGTCACAAGCGTGCACAGCGGGTTTTCTCGACATTCTGTGCCAACGCTCTGCCTGGGGCACCTGCGTCGGGCAGGCTTCTATCAATTACTTCCTGTATTTTCTGGTGACATGGTTGCCCTCTTACCTGCAGCGAGGACGCCACCTCTCCCTGCACGACGTGGCGAACGCAGGCGGCCTGCTCTTCCTGGCTTCCGCAATTTCCTCGGCAGTGACTGGAAAACTCTCAGACCGCTGGATCCACTTGGGAGCCTCTCCCACTTTAGTGCGCAAAGGCTTGATGCTGTTCGGTCACACGGGCATTGGCATTTGTCTCGCGATCATGGTGCTGTCATCCGGCCGCCTCTTCACAGCGATGCTGGTTTTGACCGGCGCGTTTCTGGGGATCAGCGTCTGCAACAGCTGGGCGATCTCGCAGATGCTGGCCGGACCCCGCATGGTCGGCCGGTGGATCGGCGTGCAGAATTTCGTGGGCAATCTTGGGGGCGCCGTCGCCCCCGCACTCACCGGATTCCTTCTGGATCGAACCGGTTCGTTTTATTGGCCATTCCTGATCACTGCCACCGTGGCCTGGATTGGCGGCCTCAGTTGGTGGTTCGTAGTCGGGCCCCTCCATGAAGTGGACTGGGAAAAAGCGCGGAGCACTCTCTCGATTCCTGCCGTCGCCGCAGCGGAATCGTCACAACCGTAATACACTCGTTGCATGCAGCGGGAAATCGAAATTAAGTTTCGCGTGGCGGATCTGCGGGCCTTAACTCGCAAACTTCGCGCGGCAGGATTCCGCCTGGTCACGCCGCGAACCCACGAAATGAACTCGCTCTACGATTTGCCCGGAGAAATCCTGCGCCAGCGCAAGCAACTGCTGCGCCTCCGCAAGTACGGCCGCACTTGGACTCTGACTCACAAAAGCGGCACCACCCGCGGCCGCCACAGCAGCCGCGTCGAGTTGGAGACCGGCGTCGCCGACGGAAACAAGATGGATTTGATTCTTCGAGCCCTGGGCTACGCACCGTCGTTCCGCTACGAAAAGTTGCGCGCCGAGTGGTCCGATGGCAGGGGCCACGTGGTCGTCGACGAAACTCCGATCGGCAACTTTTGCGAGATCGAAGGCCCGTCGCGCTGGATCGACGCGACCGCAAGGAAATTAGGCGTGAATCTCGTCGAATACATCACGAAGAATTATGCCACGCTCTTCCTGGAATGGACGCATCAGACAGGGAGTAAGGCAACGGAAATGACGTTCCTCGCGCTGCGTAAAAAACGGGCAGTGGAGCAGAAATAGGCGGTGCAGCGGTGAAATTAATGGGCGGGTTTGGAATCAAGCATGAGTTCTGCATTTGTCTGTTGCAGTGCGCCTGTGCGATCGGAGCCTCGGGGCAGGACGTTCCCGTCCCCCAACTGAAACCCGGTTCGGAGCGCAAGCCCGTGGAACGCGCCATTCTTTCCTCGCGGCCCGCCCCGCCGCAGACGATCGAGTTGACCGCCCCGAAGGGTACGCCGATGCAGGTGGCTCTGGATCAGGAAGTGCGGCTGAGCAAGGTGGGGCAAACCGTCCACGCCCGCGTCGTGGAACCGGTATACGCCTTCGATAAAGTAGTAGTGCCTGTGGGAGCCGAGGTGCTGGGGCAGGTTACGGAGATTGAACATCTCTCCAAGATGAAGCACGTGACCGCGGCTCTGGATGCCGATTTCACACCCAAGCGCAAAGTGCAGATGGAGTTCAACGAGCTCGTAATGAATGACGGCAAGCGCATCCCCGTGCGCACGAGTGTGACGCCAGGGTCCGGTCAAGTGTTGCGGTTCACCACCACGCCAGAGAAAAAGAGGACGATCAAAGATGTGGCGGCCACGAAAACCAGCGAGGCGAAGCGGCAAGCCAAGCAGGAATGGGACAACGCGATGAAGCAGTTGAAGACGCCGGGAAAAATGCACCGGATCGTAAGGTTTATGCAATCCCAACTCCCGATCCATCCGCAGTACATCCCGGCCGGCACCGTTTATTTCGCCGAACTCAACGAACCGCTGAGCTTCGGCACCGAGGTGCTTCCGCAACCGGCTCTATTCACTGGCGGTCCATTGCCACCGGGAAGCGTGGTGCATGCCCGGCTGATCACCGCGCTCGACTCAGCCACCACACAAAAGGGCGATGCCGTCGAGGCTGTGCTTTCGCGGCCACTGTTTGACGGCGAACGCCTGGTCCTGCCCGAAGGGAGCCTCTTGAAGGGCTCGGTGCTGCAGGTGCGCCCGGCCCGTCGCCTGAAGCGCAACGGCCAGCTGCGCATGACGTTCCGCGAACTGACTCCTCCAGACGGCCTGACCGAAAAAGTGGAAGCCGGGCTCGAAGCGGTGGAAGCGGCTAAAGACAGCAACATGAAGCTGGACTCCGAGGGCGGGGCCGAAGCCACCACCCCAAAGACCCGTTATTTGGGCACGGCGATTTCGTTGGGACTGGCCGCCGTATCACGGGGCGGAGACCACGACCAAGGAAACGGAACTGCCGCCGGAGATAGCGGTGGACGGGCCGCAGGCGGTGCCGGCGGATTTAAACTGATCGGCATAGCTCTTGGACTGGCAGTACATTCGCAGGCCCTGGGGAGGGCAATGGGAATGTACGGCGCGGGCATGAGCGTCTATTCGAATTTCCTGGCTCGCGGACGAGAGGTCGTGTTCCCCAAGAACACGGCAATGGACATCGGCATCGTGCAGCACGATGCCGGAGCGAGTTCGACGGCGCCGCCGGAAATGAACTCCGAGAGCGCGGCGAAGAGTCCGTCGGGGGCCAATCAAAGATAGCCAAGGCGGTATTTTACGAGAGCTTCTGGTTGAAACCAAGAGACCGCGAAAATCACGCTCCGTGGCACTTCTTATATTTCTTGCCCGACCCGCACGGGCAAGGATCGTTCCGGCCCACTTTCTCCTGCCCGCGGACGACCTGCTGCACGGGCTGAGTATCTCCGGCTCCGGCCATGCGCGCCTGTTCGAGCTCGCGGCGCTTGCGGCGCATGAAGGCTTCTTCCAGTTCGTCGGCTGAGGTCGACACCAAACGCGGAGGACGCCGCCCGTTGCCGTCTCCACCGTGCTGCGCCGGAACTCCGGACCCGGGCTCCGGCCCTTGCCCGCTGGGCTCTCTCGGCGGCTGGCCACCCGCTCCCTGATCCGGCGGCCGCTCCAGAATCTGCATCAGGTACAGATAGCGGACCGTGTCTTCCTGGAAGCGCTGCATCATCGCTTCAAACATCTCGAACGATTCTTTCTTGTACTCAACCAGCGGATCGTGCTGCCCGTACCCGCGCAGCCCGATGCCTTCCTTCAGGTGATCCATGCTGAGCAGGTGATCTTTCCACTGCTGGTCGATCACGCTCAACATGATCATGCGCTCGTGATGGCGCATCGCGTCGGGTCCGATGAGTTTCTCTTTCGCATCGTAGCGTTCTTTCAGCTTGTCGAAAATGGCGTCGCCGAGTTCCTGACGATTCAGCGCATCGGCCTTCACACCTTCGGCAAGAAAGTCGACGCCAAAGCGCGTGAATACTGCGTCTTTCAGCCCCTTGATATTCCAGTCCGCGACATGCGCCTTGGCCGGGCAGAACTGCTCCAGGAGCTCGCCCAGAATGGCCGAAACATAATCCTCGAGAATCAGGTCCTTCTGATCCGTCCCTTCGAGCAGCCGGCGCCGCAGGCCGTACACCGCCTCGCGCTGCTTGTTCATCACGTCGTCGTACTCGAGCAGGTGTTTGCGCGATTCGAAATGCTGGCCTTCCACCGCCTTCTGCGCCGTCTCGATGCGGCGGGAAATCATCTTCGACTCGATGGGCACGCCCTCTTCCATTCCCAGCTTCTGTAGCAGGGTCGAGATCCACTCCTTGGCGAAAATGCGCATCAGATCGTCTTCGAGCGCAAGGTAGAAGCGCGAAGAGCCTGGGTCGCCCTGGCGGCCGGCGCGGCCGCGCAGCTGGTTGTCGATACGCCGCGACTCATGCCGCTCCGTGCCCAGAATGTGCAACCCGCCGACTGCGGTCACTTCATCGTGCTCCACGTCGGTCTGCGCTTTGTAGCGAGTCAGGGTCTCAGCCCACTTGTCGGTTGGAACCGTGTATTCGTTTCCGTTGTAATAAAAGATGGACGTCTCGCCATCTTCCTGCGGCCCTTCGATTTTGCCCTGAGCCACGCGCAACTGCTGCGCAATTCCCTTCTTCACCAATTCCTGCTTGGCCATGAATTCCGGATTGCCGCCGAGCAGGATGTCGGTGCCGCGGCCGGCCATGTTGGTCGCGATCGTCACCATCCCCTTGCGCCCGGCCTGGGCGACGAATTCGGCTTCGCGCTCGTGAAACTTGGCATTCAGCACTACGTGCTTGATGCCCTTTTTTTTCAGCAGATCCGACAGCCGCTCTGACTTTGCCACCGACGTCGTGCCCACCAGCACCGGCTGGCCTTTTTCGGCGAGCTGCTGAATTTCGTCCGCCGCCGCGAAGTATTTTTCTTTCTCGGTGCGGTAGACGATGTCCGGATTCTCGATCCGGAGCATCTGCTTGTTGGTCGGAATCACCACCACTTCCAGCTTGTAAATCTTGTCGAACTCGGCCGCTTCCGTTTCCGCCGTGCCGGTCATGCCCGCCAGTTTCTTGAACATGCGGAAATAATTCTGGAACGTGATGGTGGCGAGCGTCTGGTTCTCGCGCTCGATCTTCACGCCTTCCTTGGCTTCAATCGCCTGATGCAGACCGTCGGACCAGCGCCGCCCCGGCATCATGCGCCCGGTAAATTCGTCGACGATGATAACTTCCCCGTCTTTAATAACGTATTCCACGTCTCTGCGATAGAGCGCGTGCGCCTTGATCGCGGTCTCGACGTGATGTTTCAGCGGCCAGTTCTCCGGATCGGCAATGTTCCCGATCCCGAGCAGGCCCTCGACTTTCACCCAGCCTTCATCCGTGACCGTGATGTTGCGATGCTTTTCATCGACCACAAAGTCACCGGTGAGTTGCGCTGGCTCTCCGGGTGCGACATCGAGTTCTTCGCCTTTTTCGAGCTTCGGGATAATGCGGTTAACCTTGTAATACTTGTCCGTCGATTCCTCGCTGGCGCCGGAGATAATCAGCGGCGTGCGGGCTTCGTCAATCAGGATGGAATCCACTTCGTCGACGATCGCGTAATTGTGCCCGCGCTGCACACAATCCTTGATGTCGAACTTCATGTTGTCGCGCAGGTAGTCGAAGCCGAACTCGTTGTTGGTTCCGTAGGTGACGTCGGCCGCGTAGGCGGCGCGGCGCTGTTCATCGTCCAGATCATGAACGATCACGCCGACGGTGAGTCCAAGGAACCGGTACAGCCTGCCCATCCATTCCGAATCGCGTTTGGCCAGGTAATCGTTGACCGTGACCACATGCACGCCGCGCCCGCTGAGCGCGTTGAGATAGACCGGAAGCGTCGCGACCAGCGTTTTGCCTTCGCCGGTCTTCATTTCAGAAATCGTCCCCTGGTGCAGCACCATGCCGCCAATCAACTGCACGTCAAAGTGCCGCATCTTGAGCACGCGCCAACTGGCCTCGCGAACGACCGCAAAGGCCTCCACCAGAATCTCGTCGAGCACCTCCTGCAGCGCTTCGTACTCTCGTTTTTCGAATTCTTTCCGCTCATCGAAATCCGGCTCGTCCTCGCCGCCCGCTTCGGCCGGCTCAACTTGAGGACTCTTGGCTATCTGGCTCAGCCGCTCCTGAATGCGCTGCCGGAAGTCATGCGTCTTGGCGCGCAGTTCGTCGTCGGAGAGCTTCTGAATCTCCGGCTCAAGCGCATTAATCGCCTGCACCTTCGGCATCAGCGACTTGATGACGCGCTCGTTCTTGGTCCCAAAAACCTTGCCTAATAGCTGATTAATCAACCTGAATTCCTTCGAAGGGCAGCACGCCCGAGGGTACGCTTAAAGCCTAGCATATTAGATGCCGCTCATGGCTCTGAGCACCAAGAGATAGAACCACAAACCACTACCGCCGAGCACGCCGAAATCTCAAAGAAATCCGCGACCGAGGTATCGCTTGGGGTTCCCCCGCGAACTTGGCGTGCTCGGCGGTAAGCCGGGTTTTCGTGTATATTCGCCTCGACGGATGCCCACCTTCTACGATCGCTTTGTGGAATGCGCCGAGCGCTGGCCCGACAACGTCGCGCTCGAACTCCAGCGCCATGATCATCTCGAAAGCTGCACCTACGCTGAACTTCACCGCATGGCCGAATCGATTGGCCGCTGGATAGCCGAGAGATCGACTACGGAAAACGGATTCCCCGCGGGAGCGCGCCTCGCTATTCTGGCCGACAATCATCCGCGTTGGGTCGCGGCGTACCTGGGAATCATCGCCTCCGGGTGCGTCGCCGTTCCCCTCGACACCGCCTTGCACGAGGACCAGGCAGTTAAGCTTCTGAAAGACAGCGGCACGTCGGCGGTCTTCTGCGACGCGAAACATCTTCCAGTGGCTCGTCCTGCAGCCAAAGAGCTGAACATAGGCCTCATCCTCATGGACCCGGACCGCATGACCGACCATGCCATCCAGGGTCACCCCATCGACGATCACCCGCTCGACGATCACTTCCTGGGCAACCTGCCCGCCATTTTCGATGCCGGTCCCGGCAACTTCAAACCTGCTACCGCAAGCAGCGACGACCTCGGCTCTTTGCTCTACACCTCCGGAACCACGGCCGACCCCAAGGGCGTAATGCTGACCCACGCGAACTTCCTGGGCGAAGTCGTAGCCGTCTTCAACTGGATCGACATCGGCCCGACAGACGCACTGCTGGGCGTGCTGCCGCTGTTCCACGTGCTGGCCCTGATGGCCAACCTGTTGTTGCCGCTGGTCAAGGGATGCCGCGTCGTCTATTTGGAAACGCTGAACACAACCGAACTGCTGCGGGCTCTGAATGAGCGCAACATCACCGCATTCGCAGTCGTGCCGCAATTCTTCAACCTGATTCACGAACGCATCTTCGAGGAAATCGGGAAGCGCGGCGCGCTCACGCAGAAACTTTTCGCCGGCATGCTTACGCTCAATCGTATGCTGCGCAAGGTCGGCATCAACGCGGGCCCCATCCTTTTCAAGAAGGTCCACTACACGCTCGGCCCCAAGATGCGCTACCTGGCCACCGGCGGATCGCGCTTCGACCCCAAGATCGCGCAAGATTTTTATGATCTCGGCATCGACGTTTTGCAAGCGTTGGGACTGACCGAAACCACCGCGGCCATCTACGTGAATTCGCCCAACGACAACGTGATCGGCTCCTGCGGCACGGCAATGAAAGGCGTTGAAGGAAAGATCATCGACCCGCAACCCCAGGAAGATGGCCCCGCTGTGGGTGAACTGGCGGTTCGAGGCGCAGGAGTGATGAAAGGTTATTGGAACCGTCCCGACGCCACTGCCGCGGTCTTCCGCGACGGATGGTTCCTCACCGGCGATCTCGGTTATTTTGACGCGAAGGGCCACCTGTTCCTCACCGGGCGGAAAAAAGAAGTGATCGTTCTGAGCAACGGCAAGAACGTTTATCCCGAAGAGATCGAAGCGCACTACCTGAAATCGCCGTTCATCAAGGAAATCGCCGTGATGGGACTGGAAGGCAAGCCCGGCGAGGGGGGCGACCGCCTGCACGCCGTGATTGTTCCGAACTTCGATGCCCTGCGGCAACGCAAGATTGTCAATGCGAAGGAAGTCATCCGCTTCGACATCGAAGGGCTTTCGCCGCAGATCGCCTCCACCAAACGCATCGGCAGCTACGAAATCTGGCAGGACGATCTTCCCCGCACCTCCACCCGCAAAATCAAGCGCTTCGAAGTCGAAAAGCGGGTCAGAGCAAATCAAGCAAAGAAGCTCGCCGACGGTTCTGATTTGCCGGTGGACAAACCGCTCACCGCCGAAGAACTGGCATGGCTCGATCAGCCGGAGATGCAGCGCGGCCTGAAGATCGTCCGCGAAACCGCGCGTGCAGTTCCACCCACGATGCGACCGACGCTCAATCTGGAACTCGATCTCGGCCTCGACTCCATGCAGCGCGTCGAACTGCTCAGCCGCCTGGAAGAAGAACTCGGCGGCAATGTCGAAGAATCCCAACTGGCCGAGATCTACACCGTCCGCAATCTGATCGATGCCGTGCTCGAAAGCGCGGCCAGCGGCGCTCCCGGTCCAGGAACGCGCCCCGCTTTCGCCGGATGGAAATCGATTCTGGCCGAAGATCCTGACGATCCTGAGGTGCTCGCTCTGGCTCATCCGAATCGAGTCACCGACACATTCTGGTTCGTGGTGTCGCGAGTCATCCAAATGATCGCGCTCGACCGCTTCGATCTGAAGGTGAGCGGACGCGATAAGCTTCCCAAGAGTGGCCCGTACATCATTTCGTCGAACCACCAGAGCTATCTTGATCCGCTGATCCTGGCCAGTGTTCTGCCGCAGAACTTATTCGGGCGCCTCTTTGCGGTAGGCACGAGTGAAATCTTCGGCCAGGGATTTATGCGCCGTCTGGCTCGCTCCATCAAAGTGATCGTGCTCGATCCGGATGCGAATTTAGTTCCGGCCATGCGTGCCGGCGCGTTCGGACTGCGGCATGGTCTGGCGCTCATTCTCTATCCCGAGGGCGAGCGCTCGATTGACGGCACTCCCAGAATTTTCAAGAAAGGCGCCGCGATTCTGTCGATTCACCTGCAGGTGCCGATCGTGCCCGTGGCCATCGAGGGCTTCTACGAGGCCTGGCCAAGAAACAAGCCGTTCCTGGGGTTCACTCCGCTGAAGATGGTCTTTGGCGACCCGATCTCTCCGCCGCCGGAATCCGAAGCGTCGGAAGCCGCCTATGAAAAACTCACGGCTGACTTGAAGGCTCGAATCGTTGAGATGTGGGAGAACCTGCGAACGCCCCAGTGATGCGGACGGCTCAGGCTCAGGCGCCTGCTCCGGCAGCCTGTCCTCCGAACAACTTGCTAAAACCGTCCACCACCAGCGAATCGTAGTGTTTTTCCGCGCGCTTGATCACTTCCTGTCCCGCCTGCGCGGGCGACATCTTCGCGCCTCTCTGCCCGGTGGTCAGCCCTTCATATTCTTCCGCGAGCGCGAGAATCTGCACTTCCAGAGAAGCATCCTCGGGCTTGCCTCCGTTTTGCCGGAACTGCCGCTCGGTCAGAAAAATCGGAATCGCCCGCCGCAACGCCCCGTTCATCGCGCCTGGCTTCGCCTGCTCCTTGTCGCGATTCTGCGCCGCCTGCTGCAAGTCTTCGTGTGACACCTGCGCCGCTTTGCACAAAACTTCGTTGGTAATTCCCAGCTCTTTCATGTGGAACAACAACGCCGCCAGCCGAATATCTTCCACGCTTCCCGCGTCCATGCCTACCGCTTCGCCAATCTTGGTGGCGCACATCGAAATGCGGTAGGCGTGCGTTTCGCTATATTTCTGACTGGCCAGAAAATTCTGCAGGATCACCAGCATCCCGTCATAGCCGTCTTCCATTTCCTGCAGCGTTTTCTGATTGCGCTCGTACAGCGTCCCCGTGGCATACCCGGCCACCATCAGCACGCCGCCCCAAACCGTCAGGTCGAACCAGCGGCCATCGAAGGGAAGATCCACGCGGCGGGTAAACATCGACGGGTTGACGTACATCAACAGAACGACCAGCACTACGCTGGCCACGGCGGTAAGGGTGGCGTGGCGACGTCCAAAATAGTAGGCAGAGAAAAGTGTTGGAAGAAAATAGAAAACCAGCGCCATCTTCTGCGAGGCCACCAGAAAATTCAGCATAGCAGCAATCAGCAGCAGAAACAGCAGCAGCAACAACTCCGGATTGATCTTGCGCACAGCCCCTCCCGGGGGTTAGAGGCAGCGACCCGAAGCGTAACCAAGAGCAACTTCAGGTCCCGAACTTACCCGTTCTTTTGCATTTTCGAATGTTGGCAGGGGAAACCCAAATTACTGTGGTAATCGCTTTCGCGAGCAGCTTCTACTTCGCGCGGGGATGCGTCTGATCATAAACCTGCAACACATGCTTCATCGAAAGCTGCGTGTAGCGCTGCGTGGTCGCCAGCCGCTCGTGGCCCAGCAATTCCTGAATGGCGCGCAGGTCGGCGCCCTCCTCCAGCATGTGTGTGCCGAACGCGTGACGCAAAGTGTGTGGATGCACGTCGGGCGAGAGCCCCTTGGCAACGGCAATCTTCTTGATAATGCGGCCCACGCTGCGGGTGGTCAGCCGCCCGCCGCGCCGGTTGATAAGCAGCGCTGCCGTGTTCTTATTCTTGCGCGTTTCGGCAACCGTCGCCTGCCGTGCGGGAAGATACGCCGCCAGCGCGCTCTTCACCGAATCGCCAAACGGAACATACCGCTCCTTCTTGCCTTTGCCGCGAATCAAGATCGCCTCCGCGCTCAGGCGAATATCGTCAAGATTGATTCCAGTGAGTTCCGAGTTGCGGATGCCGCACCCGTACAGCAGTTCGAGCATGAGCCGGTCGCGCTCTGGAAACGCTGCCGCCTCCGGCATTTGCCCATCAAGCACCGAATTCATTTCTTCGATCGTCGGCACGCGCGGCAGTTTTTTCGCCAGCCTCGGCGTCGCCACAAGCTTGGCAGGATTCTGCTCGACGACGCCTTCCCGCGCCAGCCAGCGATACAACGAACGCACCGCCGCCAGCGACCGCGCCACCGAGGTCTTGCCCAGCCCTTTTTCGTAAAGCTGCGAAAGAAATCCGCGAACCGCGATGTGGTCGATCGACTTCCATCCCCGCGATCCGGCGTAGGCAGCAAAGTTCGCCAGATCGCCGCTGTAGGCCTTGACGGTGTGCGGCGATGCGTTGCGCTCGCGCAGATGGCGGAGGAAGTCGGCCACGGCCTTGCTGACAACTGTATTGGCTTTGGTCATCGTCGATTTTTGATTGCTGATTGTTGATTGTTGATTGAAACTGCCTGAAAGATTGCGGCAGGTGAGCCCTTCAATCAGCAATCAACAATCACTTTACCTCGCCTTCGCTCTCGGATGATGCTTCTGATACACCGTCCGCAGTCGATCCAGCGCCAGATGCGTATACACCTGCGTGGTCGAAATGTCCGCGTGGCCCAGAATGGTCTGCACCGTGCGCAGGTCGGCGCCGTTCTCCACCATGTGCGTCGCGCACGAGTGCCGCAGCATGTGCGGCGACGCATGCCGTCCAGATGCCACCGATGATTCCCCTACCATCTGCCAAACTCGCTGCCGCGTTAGCTTGCGCCCGCCGCGCGCGATAAACAGAATCGGCGAATTTCTGGGACCCGGCACGCCTGGCCCCTTCCCCTTCTTCGCTGGGTGCCCCATATCTCGCGCTTTTTGCGAGATGTGGGGATTTTCCCTCGCCCGCATCTCTGCCAACATCGGACGCGCCTGCGTAAGATATTCCGACAACGCGTCCTGCGCCGGCTTGCCCAACGGCACAATGCGTTCCTTGTCACCTTTGCCACGCACCAGCATGTATCCCGATTCCAGCTTCAAATCCTCGAGCGTAGCATTCACCATCTCCGAAACCCGCAACGCGCCCGCGTACAAAAGTTCCAGCATGGCCCGGTCGCGAGCCGCGAGCGCCGACGCGTCTTTCGTGTTGCGATGTCCACTCGCCAGCAACTTCTGCGGAGACGCCAGCGTCGATTCCACTTCATCGCGTGCCAGCGACTTCGGCAATACCTTCCATTGCCGCGGCGATTCAATATTCAGCGTCGGATCATGCTCGATTCGCTTGTCGAGCAGCAGATACCGGTAGAGATGCCGCAGCGCCGAAAGCTTGCGCCCCACGCTGCGCCCGTCGACCTGATGCGAAAAAAGCTGCTGCAGAAATTCGCGCACATCATTCCGCCGGGCAGTCATCAGAAGCCGCTTATGATTCTCCAGAAATTCGGCAAACTGAAGGATGTCGGTCGTATAAGCGCTGATCGAATTTGCGGCCAGCCCTTTCTCGATGCGCAAGTAGTCGAGAAAGCCCGACAGCACGCGCGAATTTGCTCCGGAAGCCATAATCGAGGAGAGATGTAGTATGCCCGTTATCGGACACACCGAAAAGTGATGAAGCAGATGCGGCTAGAAGGATCTGTTTGTCGAGAAGTCGCTCGCCTAGGTCTCGTTCACAGTTCGCAGCAGTTCCACCGCATACAGCGCTCCCTCCGGCGTTTCTTCGTGCTTGAAGTACGCAAACACATCGCGCCCCTCGGCAATATGCTGCATGATGCGGTCGATCATCGACCGGCGCTCTTCGCTTGTATAACTCGGCTTGCGGAAGCGGCAATACACAAAACCGGCCGTCGCGACATCGGGTGTAGTCATGGTCTCGGTTTCGGCCACACACAACGCCACATGGCTCGACCTCAGCAAATCCCAGGTCGAATCGGCGAACCACGACGCATGCCGGAACTCAAACGCCGCTGGCACGCTGCGTGGCAGGATCGCGAGAAAGTCCTTGAGCAGCGCCGCGTCCGCTTTCAGATTCGGCGGAAGCTGAAACAGCACTGGCCCCAGCTTGCCCACGGCCGCCAGGGGTTCTATAGTTGCCAGAAACCGCGGCACAAAATCCTCCGTCCCCTTCAACCGCTTGATATGCGTGATGACCTGATGCGCCTTGATGCCGAAACGAAAATGCGCGGGCGTATCCTGCAGCCAGTTCTGGATGGTCGTTTCTTTCACCAGCTGCCGGAAGGTGAAATTCACTTCCACGGTATTGAGTTGCCTGGCGTAGTGGCTGAGGAATTTTTTCTGCGCCAGCTTCGCTGGATAAAAGTCCGGCTTCCATGTCGCATAGGCCCATCCGGAAGTGCCTGCAAAGAATTGCGCCATCTTCGCGTTCCTTCGTTTCCTTATTGGCTAACTCTATTGCTTAACTCTTCTTGCCCTTCCGGGCACGTTTAACCCGACCCCGCGCAGAATCTTCCTCATCCGCCTGCGCCGCAAGCTCGATGCGCTGCGGTTCCTTTGCCGCGCCCTTCAAATCCGGCAACCGCTGCTTCAACTCGAGCACCGGCTCAAACAGGTCGCCCATCTTTTCCACCCGCGCCACCACCTGGGGCGCTTCGAACACCAGTAGACTCGCATCCTTCTTCTTGAACGCCCGCTCAACTTCCTCCCACGTCACCGGCGTCGAAACCGTAGGGTGTTCGCGCGCCCGCAACGAATACACCGCGACCGTCGTCTTATGCTCGTCGTTCTGACTCCAGTCGACAAAGACTTTGCCAGTGCGCGCTTGCTTGCTCATTTCCGACAACACCAGCTCGGAATGATCGTGCTCCAGCAACTGCGCCAGCGCGTGCGAAAACGTCTTCGTGACTTCGTATGTCACCGGCGTATTCAGCGGAACGTAAATCTGCAATCCCTTCGACCCAGACGTCTTCGGAAAACTCTGCAGCCCGAAGTGTTCGAAAATTTCGCGGAGCCACAACCCCACTTGGCAGCACTGCACAATATTCGCTGGCGGCCCGGGATCGAGGTCGAACACCATCTCCGTCGGACACGTGATGTCTTTGGCCAGCGCCAGCGATGGATGCAGTTCCAGCGCCGCCAGATTGGCCAACCATATCAGCGTCGGCAAATCGTCCGCCAGCACGTAGTGAATAGTGCGCCGGTTGCGCCCGCTCCAGATCGGCACGGTCTTCACCCAGTCCGGCTTGTGCATGGGCGCGTTCTTCTCAAAGAACGGTTCGCCGTCCACGCCGTCGGGATAACGCTTGCGGGTCAGCGCCCGCCCCGCCAGATGCGGAATCATCACCGGCGCGATCCGGGCGTAGTAATCGATAACATCCTTCTTGGTGAATCCCGTGGCGGGATACAGCACCTTCTCCAGGTTCGACAGCTTGAGGTGCCTGCCCTGAATGTCGACGGCCGAGTCGGTCACACGCGCTCCGCCTGCCATTGTGCCTGAAAGCTCGTCGCGCACAAAGTAATCTGTCATACTCAGCGGGCTCTGCCCGCCGTTTGACAACCCCCTTCCCCCCCGCGTACTTTCAAACTTCTGCCCCGCTGGTCCGTCCAACACATGTCTGTCCATGAATACGCCCGTTTCGCTCGCGCCACCGCCGGAGGTCCCATGAGACTATGCCCGATGAAACACCGCATTTTGAAGTTCACCGCTCTCTTTCTTCTTCTCTCGTCTCTGGCTCTGGCCCAGGACGTCGCGTCCTTCGCGAAGCGCATCACGGTCAAGAAACTGCCCAACGGCCTCACGCTCATGATCTGCGAGCGTCCAGAAGCTCCCGTCTTCTCCTTCTTCACGCTGGTCGATGCCGGCTCCGCGCAGGACCCCATGCGCGCCACCGGACTCGCCCACATGTTTGAGCACATGGCCTTCAAGGGCACCGACAAAATCGGCACTACCGATTACGCCGCCGAAAAGCCTGCGCTGGAAAAAGTCGAGGTCGCTTATGCCGCCTACATCGCCGAGCGTGACAAGTCCGTAGGCCGCGATGAAACAAAACTGGCGCAACTGGAAAAAGCCTGGAAAGACGCCATCGCCGAGGCCGACAAGTTCGTCGTCAGCAACGCATTCGGCAAGATCGTCGAACAAAACGGCGGTGAGGACATGAACGCCTTCACCGCCTACGACGAGACCGGATACCACTACTCGCTCCCGGAAAACCGTCTCGAACTCTGGGCTTATCTCGAGTCGGAACGGTTTCTGCATCCCGTGCTGCGCGAGTTCTATAAAGAACGCAACGTGGTCATTGAAGAACGGCGCATGCGCACCGACAGCAGCCCCTTCGGCCGCCTGCTCGAGCAGTTCACCGAAGAGGCGTTCGCCGCCCATCCCTATCACCGACCCACCGTGGGATGGATGTCGGACCTGAATTCTTTCTCTGCCACCGACGCCCAGAGGTTTTTTGACAGGTACTACGTGCCTTCCAACATGGTGGTCGCCGTCGCCGGCGACATACACGCCGCCCAGGCCATGCCGATGCTCGAAAAATATTTCGGACGCCTGCCCACGCGCCCGCAGCCTGACGAGACCACCACTGCCGAGCCTCCGCAGAACTCTGAACGCAAAGTCACGCTCAAAGACCGGTCGCAGCCCATTTACATCGAGGGCTACCACCGCCCCGACTACCGCAGTAAAGACGACGCCGTGTTCGACGCCATCTCGGACCTCATGTCGGAAGGCCGCACCTCGCGCCTGTACCGCTCGCTGGTCCGCGATAAGAAAATCGCCTCGTTCTCCCAGGGACTCACCGGATACCCCGGCGTCAAATATCCTCACCTGTTCGCATTTCTAGCCGTACCGCTCCCCGGACACAGCCCGCAGGAAATGGCGGATGCCATCCACGCGGAGATCGACAGGCTGAAGAAGGAAGACATCACGGACGACGAACTGAAGATGATCAAGACGCGCTCCAAAGCCAATTTGATTCGCGGCCTCGCCGACAATGAGGGCCTCGCCACGCAGCTCGCCACCTACCAGACCCGCTACGGCGACTGGCGCGAATTATTCAAATCGGTGGAGCGGATCGACCAGGTCACCAAGGCCGACATTCGCCGCGTGGCCAACGAAGTTTTCGTTGACACCAACCGCACCGTTGGCGTGATCGAAAACTCCAGCGGCGGCGAATCGTCCTCCAATGGCTCCGCCGATCAGGGAGGTGCGCAATGAAGCGGACTTTTCTTCTCATCCTGCTGATTGCCGCAGCAACTTTCGCGACGCTTCCTCGCGCCGCGGCTCAGGCCACAACCTGGCAGCAGGTTCCTATCCCTCCCTTGCCCGCGTTCAAACCGCAGCAGCCCAAGCGGATCGAACTCAAGAATGGCATGGTGATCTTCCTGCAAGAGGATCACGAGCTGCCCCTGATCGACGGCACCGCGCGGATCCGCGGCGGCTCGGTCAACGAACCTGCCGGCAAGACCGGGCTCGTCGATCTCTACAGCGAAGTCTGGCGCACCGGCGGTACCAAGTCTCAGACCGGCGACCAGCTCGATGACTTCCTCGAAGTCCGCGCCGCCAAGGTAGAAACCGGCGGAGGCGTGGACTCGACCACGATCACCTTCACCTGCCTCAAGGCCGATCTCGACGATGTCTTCAAAGCTTTCGTGGACGTGCTCGAGAACCCAGAATTCCGCGCCGACAAGATCGACATCGCGCAGAAGGAAGAAGGCGACGGCATTTCCCGCCGCAACGACGATGTCAGCGACATCGCCCACCGCGAATCCGTCAAACTGGCCTATGGGTCCGACAATCCCTACGCCCGCGTTCCCGAATACTCTACCGTCGCCGCCATCACGCGCCAGGATTTGATCGACTGGCATGGCCGCTACGTGCATCCCAACAACATCATCCTCGGCATCAGCGGCGACTTCGATTCCGCCGCCATGGAAGCCCGGCTGCGCGCGGCATTCGACGCCTGGCCCAAAGGACCAGCTCTGCCGAAAGATGAGATTCAATACAGTCCGGCCAAGCCCGGCTACTATCTCGTCGCGAAAGATGATGTGAACCAGAGCAACATCCGTATGGTCGCGCTCGGCACTACGCGCGACAATCCCGACTACTACGCCATCAACGTTTTCAATGAGGCCTTCGGCGGCGGATTCTCTTCGCGCCTGTTCAACGACATCCGCACCAAACGCGGACTCGCTTACCACGCCGGTGGCAGCATTGGAACGAACTTCGGCCATCCCGGCATTCTGCAGATTTCGATCGGCACCAAGAGCGGCACAACCATCGAGGCGATTCAGGCCGCGGATGAAAACATCGACAACCTCGCCAAACAGCCCATAACCGATGACGAAATCCAGCACGCCAAAGATGCCATTCTCAACGCCTTCATCTTTCGCCTCGATTCGCCCGACAAAATTCTCGACGAGCGCATGACCTACGAGTACTACGGATATCCTCCCGACTGGCTCGACAAGTACCAGGCGGAAATCAAAAAAGTCACCGCCGCCGACGTGAACCGCGTGGCTGCAAAATATCTGCACAAGGATCAACTGGCCGTGCTGGTCGTCGGCAATCCAAAAGACTTCGACAAACCGCTGTCCGCCCTCGGCGCGGTCAAAGAAATCGACATCACGATTCCGCCACCGCCCGCCGAAAAGTCAGAAAATAACAGCCCCGCCAAGCCCGCTGCCTCCAACCCCGAAGGCAAGGCCCTGGCCGCGAAAGTTGCCGCCGCCATGGGCGGCCTGCCCAAGCTGCAGTCAATCAAGGCCATGCACGTCAGCATCGCCGAAAGCGACGGCGGCGGCCCGCCCAGCCCAGTCGACGTAACCCTTGCCTTCCCCGACCGCATGCACATCGACGTGCAGACGCAGCAGGGCGCACTGACCATCGTCGCCGCGCCTGATGCGGCGTTTATGAGCATGGCAGGCATGGGCACGCGCAGCATGCCGCCCGAACAGAAGAACGAAATGCTCTCGCAGATGCACCATGATCTCGTCTACGTCGCTCAGCACGCCGAAGATCCCGCCTTCACGTTCACTGCGGCGGGCACGGAAAAAATCGGCGACGTCGACGCCGCCATCCTCGACATCGGCGGCGCCATCCCCTGGGTGCGCTGGTATATCGATCCCAAGACCGGCTACGTTCTGCGCGAAAAATACAAAGCGATGGGACAAATGGGGCAGTTCGAGGGCGAAACCAATCTGGCCGACTGGCGCACCGCCGACGGACTGACCATGCCCTACAAACATCAAAACAAACAGAACGGCCAAGAAACCAGCAACTCCGAATTCAAGAAGGTCGAGCTCAATCCCACGGTCGATCCCAAGCTTTTCGCCAAGCCCGCGGAGGCCCCGGCCGAGAAACCATGACCCCGAACGGCACAAGTGACCGCGATCTGCTGCCGGCGTTGCCTTTCAATAGCTGGAAAGACACTCTCGCCACCGTGCACATGTGGACGCAGATTGTCGGCAAAGTGCGCCTCAGACTCTGCCCGCTCGTGAACCATTGGTGGAATGTCACGTTCTACCTGACCGCGCGCGGACTGACCACGTCGGCCATGCCGTACTCGCGGGGAACGGTCGGCGGAACCGTCGAAGTCCAGTTTGATTTCATCGACCACAAGCTCTTGATCGAAACCAGCGAAGGCCGCGTCGTCACTATTGCGCTACAGCCGCAAAGCGTGGCGGAGTTCTACGCAAAGTTCATCGCAGCCCTGGCCGAACTCGGCGTCGCCTGCAGGATTTGGACGAAGCCCTCCGAAGTCGCCGATCCCATCCCATTTGAACAGGACCATGTGCACGCCTCCTATGATGCGGACGCCGTCCACAAATTTTGGCGCATCCTGGTTTGGTCCGATCAGATATTCAAGGAATTCCGCACCAGGTTTTTGGGAAAGGTCAGTCCCACACATTTCTTCTGGGGAGGATTCGATCTTGCGGTCACCCGTTTCTCCGGCCGGAGGGCTCCGGAGCGGCCCGGAGCCGATTCCATTACTCGCGAGGGATACTCGCACGAAGTCAGTAGCGCCGGAGTCTGGCCCGGCGGCGGCGATATCGCGGGACCGGCTTTCTATTCCTACGCGGCGCCTGAACCGCCCGGCTTCGCGGAACGGAAGGTTCGCCCACAGGCCGCTTTCTACCATCCACAATTGAAGGAGTTCTTGCTGATGTACGACGACGTGCGCACCGCTGACTCTCCTAAAACGGCGCTGATGGAATTCCTGCAGAGCACGTATGACGCGGCGGCCGGCCTGGGGAATTGGGACCGCAAGAACCTGGAACGCTAAACGCACATTGCACGCTAACTTTGTGCTAAGGATGAGAGCAATGCAAAAACGCAAACTCGGAAAAAGTCTCGAAGTCTCCGCTCTGGGGCTCGGCTGCATGGGAATGAGCTTTTCCTACGGCCCACCGAAAGATAAGAAGGAAATGACCGATCTTCTCCATGCCGCCGTGGATCGCGGCATCACCTTCTTTGACACCGCCGAAGTCTACGGCCCGTTCTTGAACGAAGAACTTGTGGGCGAGGCGCTCGCTCCATTTCGTGGCAAGGTGGTGATCGCCACCAAGTTCGGATTCGATCTTAGCGGCGGCGATAACCGGCCGGGAGCCGCCCCCGTCAATAGCCGACCCGAGCAGATCAAGCGGGCAGTCGAAGGCTCGCTCAAGCGGCTCAAAGTCGAAACCATCGACCTGTACTATCAGCATCGCGTCGATCCGAACACGCCCATTGAAGATGTCGCCGGCACGGTGAAGGAACTGATTCAAGCCGGCAAGGTCAAGCACTTCGGCATGTCGGAGGCAGCGGCCAAGACGATTCGCCGCGCCCACGCCGTCCAGCCCGTCACCGCGGTGCAGAGCGAATATTCGCTGTGGTGGAGAAAGCCAGAGCAGGAATTGATCCCGATGCTCGAGGAACTCGGGATTGGTTTTGTGCCCTATAGTCCGCTGGGCAAGGGATTCCTGACGGGAGCGATCAAAGAAGACGCGAAATTCGACAGCACCGATTTCCGCAGTAAACTTCCTCGCTTCGCACCGGACGCTCTCAAGGCCAACCAGGCGCTGATCGACCTGCTCGGCACCATCGCAAAGAAAAAAAAGGCGACTCCGGCGCAGATCGCGCTCGCCTGGCTGCTTGCTCAGAAGCCTTGGATTGTGCCGATTCCGGGCACAACGAAGTTGAATCGCCTCGAGGAAAACATTGGTGCGCTGGCAGTCGAACTGACGTCCGGCGATCTCCGTGAGATCGAAAGCGCTGCCTCCAACATTCCGGTGGAAGGCGCGCGATATCCCGAAGCCATCGAGAAGATGACTGGCCTCTGAAAGGAAAATCAAAGTCCATGTACAACGCGAAAGCCTATTCCGCTGCCAGCGCCACATCGCGCCTGGCCTCTGCCACAATTCCGAGGCGCGAACCAATTGACAACGACGTGCAGATCGAAATCCTGTATTGCGGTATCTGCCACTCCGACCTTCACTCGGTGCGCAATGAGTGGAGCGAATTCATGCCCACCGTGTATCCCATCGTTCCGGGCCATGAGATCGTCGGCCGAGTTACCAAGGTCGGCTCGGCAGTCAGCAAGTTCAAGCCCGGCGATCTCGCGGCGGTCGGTTGCATGGTGGACTCCGACGGCACCTGCCCCGAGTGCCGATCTGGCCTGGAGCAGTTCTGCCCGAACCTTACACTCACGTTTAATGCGCCCGACAAGCACCTGGGAGGCGTCACCTACGGCGGCTACTCCGACAGCATAGTCGTCGACCAGAGATTCGTGCTGCGCGTGCCCTCGAACCTGAATCTCGCCGGAACCGCGCCTTTGCTTTGCGCGGGAATCACCACCTACTCGCCCATGCGCCGCTGGAAAGTCGGCAAGGACAAGAAAGTGGGTGTGGTGGGTCTGGGAGGATTGGGCCACATGGCCGTGAAATTTGCGCGCGCGCTGGGAGCCCAGGTCGTTGTCTTCACTACGTCACCGGGAAAAAAGCAAGACGCGCTTCGCCTCGGCGCCCACGAAGTCGTCATTTCCCGCAATGCCGAGGAAATGCAGAAGCACGCCGGCAGCTTTCACTTTATTCTCGATGCGGTCTCTGCCGATCACGACATCAACGCCTATCTCAACCTGCTCGCCCGCGACGGCAACCTTACGCTTGTCGGCGCGCCGCCGAAGCCTCTCGCCGTCGGCGCATTCGGCCTGATTATGGGCCGCCGCAATCTTTCCGGTTCGATGATCGGCGGTATCGCCGAAACCCAGGAGATGCTCGACTTCTGCGGGCAGCAGAACATCACCGCCGATGTCGAAGTCGTCCCGATCCAGAAGGTCAACGAAGCCTACGAGAGACTGCTTAAGTCGGACGTGAAGTACCGGTTCTCGATCGACATGGCCTCTCTCAAGTCTGAGTAATCGATTTCCCCGCGAGCGGGAAAAATGCAACATCGAGATGAGAGCAAACAGCAAAGACAGTGAAGGAATTCAGAAATGGACATCAAGAGAGTCGGCACGCAACCTTCCGCCCGGGGTCCGGCAGATTGGTTCACCGGCACCGTACGAATTGATCCACTGTTTCAAGCACCTGATCCGGCGCTGGTGTCCGGCGCCAGTGTAACCTTCGAGCCGGGCGCGCGGACTGCGTGGCACACGCATCCGCTCGGTCAGACTCTCATCGTCACGGCTGGTTGCGGCTGGGCTCAGCGCGAAGGCGGGCCGATTGAGGAGATCCGTCCCGGTGATGTGGTGTGGTTCTCCCCCGGCGAGAAACACTGGCATGGTGCCACGCCGACGACAGCGATGACGCACATCGCCATTCAGGAAAAGAAGGATGGCAAGGTGGTCGACTGGATGGAGCACGTCACCGACGCGCAATACCGGCCAGGAAAATCGGGTTCGGCGTTGGCTTAATGCTCATCTGAATGTCCCTGCGCAATGCCCTGGAGCCCCGCTATTCACGTGCTAAAATAGAAGTTCTTTATGGCTAATATTCAACGCAGAAAGACCGTAACCGCCCTTGTCGGCGGTGTGCGCGTCGGCTCGGATGCACCTATTGTGGTGCAGTCCATGACCAATACCGATACGGCGGACATCCCCGGCACCGTGCAGCAAGTCGCCGACCTGGCCCGGGCCGGGTCGGAACTGGTGCGCGTCACGGTCAACAACGACGAGGCGGCGGCGGCCGTTCCCCATATCGTCGAGCAACTCGACAAGCAGGGCATCCGCGTGCCCATCATCGGCGACTTCCACTACAACGGCCACGTTCTGCTGACCAAGTATCCCGAGTGCGCTCGTGACTTGGCCAAGTACCGCATCAATCCCGGCAACGCCAGCATCGGAAAAACCGGCGACTCCAATTTCCGCACCATGATCGAAGTCGCGGTGAAATATCAGAAGCCGGTGCGCATCGGCGTGAACTGGGGATCTCTCGATCAAACATTGCTGACCCGCATGATGGACGAAAATTCACGCCTCGCTGAGCCGAAAGACGCGCGCGACGTGACCATGGAAGCCATGGTGGTGAGCGCGCTGAACTCAGCGCAACTAGCCGAGCAGTTTGGCCTGCGCCCGGACCAGATTATTCTCAGCGCGAAAGTGAGCGGCGTGCAGGATCTGATCGACGTCTACCGCGCGCTGGCGGCGCGCTGCAGCTATCCACTGCATCTGGGACTTACCGAAGCCGGCATGGGCGCGAAGGGCGTGGTCGCCTCAAGCGCGGCCATGGGCGTGGTGTTGCAGGAAGGGATTGGCGACACGATTCGGGTTTCGCTGACTCCCGCGCCGATGGGCGATCGCACCGAAGAAGTCCGCGTGGCCCAGCAGATTCTGCAATCGATGGGCATCCGCAGCTTTACGCCGCAAGTCACGGCGTGCCCGGGCTGCGGACGCACTACCAGCACCTTCTTCCAGGAGATGGCCGAGCAGATTCAGACCTACCTGCGCGAGCAGATGCCGGCGTGGAAGGGCCGCTACATCGGCGTCGAAGAGATGAAGCTGGCCGTGATGGGCTGCGTGGTCAACGGCCCCGGAGAATCGAAGCACGCCAACATCGGCATTTCTCTGCCCGGCACGTTCGAGGAACCCAAGGCCCCGGTCTATGTCGACGGACGGCTCTTCACCACGCTTAAGGGTGACCGCATCGTCGCCGAGTTCATCGAAATCCTCGACGAGTACGTCGATTCCCACTACGCGGCGAGAGAAGCCGTGAAAGAAGAAGTTCCCGCCAAGGTGTAGCAAATTTCTGATTGTTGATTTCTGATTGTTGATTGAAAACTGTTCGGTCGGGTCTGCGATACCAATCAACAATCAGAAATCCGACTCCCCTACTGCCCCGCGAGCAGAAACACCGGACTCTGCGGCAGCGGTTCACCGTTTGCTTGTGGAGACCCCGCGCTGAACGGGGCGAGCAGATCGGTCACCAGGTTATCGGAGGTGTTGACGCCGGTGGCGATCGTGCTGGTCGTCGTGTTGACGATGGCTACCGAGCCGCCATCGCACATGCTGGCATAGACGCGGCTGCCGTCCGCCGAGGCGGCGGCGGACATGCGGAAGCGGGCCGCGGATGGCGTGTATGGGAAAACCGGCGCGCAGGACGTTACCGGCGCCAGCGCGTATGGATTCGTGGTCGACCCTGTAGATGTCGTCACCGCGGGCATGAGCGGAAATATCGTGGTCTTCACCGCAAGAGTGCCGGCATCGAACACGGTCACTTGCGGAATCACGCATCCGGCGGCGGATATGTTCGGGTCAGGACACGTCGATCCCGTCGCCGTGGCATAGCTGGCCACGTAAAAGCGTGTGCCATCCGACAAGGCCGCTACAGACGTCGGCATCACCGCGGAGCATGCCCCAGCCGTACACGCAGGCGGCGCGGGAATGCTGATGCCCGCTGAATTTCCTACGGGCGTCGGCGGATCAGTGGTCGCATCGAAAATGTAGACTGCCCCGGCAGTGGGATTGGTCACGTAGAGCCGGTTCCGGCTTTTGTCGTAGAGCACAAAGTTGGCGCCGGCCCCTCCCACCGCCTGAGGAGATCCTGGAATCACGTTGTTCGTAGCCGTGTTGATCGTATAAAGCTGTCCGTCTCCCTGGGTGATGACGTACACGCGCTGGCTGTCCGGGCGCGAAACCGCCCAAGTGGGCGTATTGCCGACCGGGATCGTCGCCAGAGTCGACAAGTCGCTCGGCGAAAGATCCGTAACCGCATTGCTGCCCTGGTTCAGCACATACAAGTTGTAGGCATTGAGCGTCTCGACCATGGCTACGGGGTGTGAGGCAGCCGGAAGGTACGCAATGTTGCTGATGACGTTTGTAGCAGTGTTCAGGAACGCGACCGAATCCGTGCTGCTGAAATTGCAATTCGGATCGCCCTCGGCCCCGTAGTTGGCCAGGTACATGGCATTATTCTGCGAGCTCGTCAGGTAAACCGGCAAGTAACGGCAAAACGTGGGAACCGAAGCAACTCCGCCGGAAGGAGCGGGGGAAACTGCCGGCAGCCCTGCCACGGAATTCACGTACTGGACGGTTGTCCCGTTGACCGAAAAGATCGGGAAACACCCGTCGTATGCGGAGGGGTTCGCCACGTTGGGGATCGTGATGCCGGAGATGACGATCTGCGATCCAGCCGTGGTCGTGATCGGAGCGCTAAGCGTCACCGTCACCAGATCACCGACCTCGCTGATGGCAGAGATGCTCGCAGACTGAGTAGCCCCGACGTTGGGCAGTGTAAAGGTCGTCGGCGGACCCAGCCCGGTCGCGCTCGAGCTATCGGCGGCCGGGGAGAACGCCGTGACCACGTCCGTTCCCGCCGTGCACAGGCTGGCGCCGGCGCTGGCCACGAAAACCCGTGCATTATTGGGCAGGATGGCGGCATGGGTGGGATTAATCCCCATGTTGGCCGAGCCGATATCGCTGTCTCCGGATACGTCGATCTGGAACGCCGTGCCAGGATTGAACGGCGCATTGACGCTGATACCAAATACCGCGTGGAAGTTCGCCGGATTGGGCGGCGTATTGTTAATGGGAATGACCACGGGGCGATAAACCTGGCCGCAAGAAAGTTCGAGCCAAGTCGCCAGCAGAATCGCTGCCACCCAGCCCACACGTCGGAAACTCATTGGCACCCCGAAGAAAAAGTCTTAGTTGTTCGAATGATTCTGGTTCGAAAGATTCTGGTTCCCATGTTTAAGTTCGCATGATTTGAGGCAGAAGCGAATATTGTAACGATTGTGCGCCGTCCGCGCTAGGTGGCCTTCCGGCTCTCGGCTTCAGCGAGCTTAGCATTCAGCAACGGATGCGGCAGGAACGACGCGGGATGCCTGATGAGGCGGCTGCTCAGCGTGACCGAGCACCCGACTTGTGGCGATTCAGGGTTTGCGGAAGCCGGAAGCCGAGAGCCGGGAGCCTTCTCTAGCGCCGTCGAGCTTTCGCCGTCGCCGCTTCCGATTCCTCTGACTTGATGGTGGCGGCGGGCTTTTTCTTGCCTTCCATCTGGGCCAGGCTCTGTTTCAGCGCCGCCATCAGATCCACGACGGGAGCCAGTTTTTTCGGCTTCTCGACGGCAGCCACCTCTCCGCCCTCGAGCTTGGTCTCGATCAGCTGTTTCAAGTTTTCCTGGAACGTGTCTTTATACTTCTCGGGATCCCACTCGTCGGCCAGCGCTTCGATTAACTGGTGGGCGACTTTCACTTCCGCTTCTTTCAACTCCACGTCGGGCGCGCCGAAGCCTTCCACCTTGCGCACTTCCTCGGCGTAATACATAGTATGCAGCATCATTCCGCCTTCGTGCGGCCGCAGGAACACAGTGTATTCGCGGTTGTGCATGGTGATCTTGGCAATGGCCACATACTCGCTCTCCTGCAGCGCCTTGGTCAGCAACGCATAGGGACGGCGCCCCGCTTCTTCCGGCAGCATGTAGTACGACGATTCGAAATACACGGGATCGACGTCGCCCGCCTTCACGAACTCGAGGATCTCCATGGTCTTGGCGGTCTGCGGCTCGATCTTCTTGATCTCGTCGGGCTCGATGATGATGTATTCGTCCTTGCGAAACTCATAGCCCTTCACAATGTCGGCGCGCTCGACGACCTGGCCATCCGCCAGGCAGACGTACTGCTGCTTGAGCCGCGACTTGTCGGTGCGATGCAGCATGTTGAATGAAATGCCGCTGCTGCGCGCGCCCGAAAACAGACGCACGGGCATGGAAATGAGTCCGAAGGTTAAGTGACCGGACCAGACCGAAGATGGCATGATGTCCCCTCGAAAAGCAGTCCTCGAAGCTCGGCCGCAGCCAGCTTCGGTGGCTTAGATGCTAAGCCCCACTGCAGGGAGAGTTTAGCCTAGAAGTGGCCAAAATTGCACCAATCCAAGGGCATCAGGAACCGAAATTCGAAGCCGGAGGGGATGGGGTCGTCCAGGGACGGCTACTAGGGGTTGTAGTTAACGGAAGGGGTTCAGGCCGTCCTGCTTTCCTTCCAAAGGGCTACGGTTTATTATAAGCGTAGGTGTTTATCTGCTTAGCCGCATAGGTGCCCAATGGAAGAAGGGGTTCGCTGGAATATCAAAGTGTCTAAAGAGACCGATCTCACTCTACGCACCTTTCTTGGCGCGCGGGGTGCAAAGAAGGGTGACCTTTCGAAATTCATCGAGGAGGCCGTCCGATGGCGCATGTTTCATCGCACCGTGCAGGACATCCACGAACGCAACTCCGATACCGACCCGAACGAATTGCAACGCATTATTGACGAAACCGTGAGTGAGGTGCGTGCCGAACGCCACGCCAAGAGAAGGACAGAGAAATCCTGAACCGGACGTGCCTGAGCTTCGCCCCGCAGGTTCTCCGAAGCCCGGCCTCCTGACCCGGTAACTCTTCAGGCAATCCTGACAGCGCGTCTCTGCGCCTGAAGGAGTTTCAATGCGCGTAGTCCTCGACACCAACATCCTGGTTTCTGCCCTCATGATTCAAACCAGTTACCCAGCTGCCGTCTATCGCGGATGGCAGGAGGGACAGTTCACCTTGCTGACCTGCGCCGAGTATCTCGACGAACTGCGGACGACGCTGCGCAAACCCGCGATCGCCGAGCGCATCAAGCCCTACAAAGCGGGAGCGCTATTCAACGAAATCAAGAATCTTGCGGAGAACGTGGGCGCGTTGCCGCGCGTCCGCCGCTCTCCGGATCCCACCGATGATTTTCTGCTAGCCTTGTGCGAAGCGGGAGGAGCCAACTATCTGGTAACTGGTGACAAGAGTGGGGTGCTTGCTCTCGAACGCCACAAAGACACGCGGATCGTCTCCGCTCGCGCATTCGCCACGCTCCTGAAGAGGAGGATCCAATGACGGACCTGCGTTATCCCATCGGCAAATTCCACTACGACGGCCCGCTTACCGAAGATCAGAAACGCGCCTTCGTTGACGATATTTCCCAAGCGCCGGCAAAGCTGCGCGCAGCCGTCAAAGGACTCACAGAGGCTCAACTCGACACCCCGTATCGTCCCGGCGGATGGACCGTGCGCCAGACCGCGCATCATGTTCCCGACAGCCATATGAACGCCTATATCCGCTTCAAGCTGGCGCTCACTGAACAGGAGCCGACGATCAAGCCTTATGCGGAGGATCGCTGGGCCGAACTGGCAGATACGAAGACGACGCCGGTTGAGATCTCGTTGACGTTGCTCGACTCGCTGCATGATCGCTGGGTACGCCTGCTACGCTCGCTTTCGGCGGAGCAATGGCAGCGCATGTTCCGCCATCCTGAACTCGGCGAGATGACCCTGGAGAAGACGCTCGCCCTCTACGCCTGGCACGGTCGCCATCATGTGGCCCACATCACCGCACTGCGCACCCGCAATGGTTGGTAAGACTCGTTGGAGATGACCAAAAACACCAACCTCAAAGTGCGCATCCGACACGCCTTCACGAAGGTCCGCAACGGACTGCAGATGAATGGCCTGCGTTACCATTGGTTCAAAGCTCGCACGACCGACGGCGTCGACCTGTTCTGGATTCCCTGGCCGCGAATCTCACCGAATACCCATCTGCCAAACTGAGTAGCTGGCCGCTTCGCGCAACACCGCCAGCGCGCGCTGCCACACGCCGTGAGGCCGCGAATCCGGGCGCGGCGCGACGTAGACCGGGTCAATCCCCTCGTGCTCCAGAAGCCTGCGAATGCGGAAGACGTGGTAGGCGTCGCTGACCGCGACGCAACTGTGCAGGCCGTTGGCGCGCATGATTACACCCACGCGCATCGCGGATTCCGCGGTGTCGCGGCCCTGGGTTTCCGCAATCAGGCTGCGCTCCGGAACCCCGTGCTTCATCAGATAATCGCGGCCTACGCCCCCCTCGCTGAAAGTGGGATCGTCAGCCGCCCCGCCCGTCGTAATCACCACCGGCGCCACGCCACGGTGGAACACTTCGAGAGCATGATCGAGCCGCGCGCGGAGCACCGGCGAGGGATGTCCTGAATATTCGGCTGCACCAAAGACCACAATCGCGTCTGCCGGATGGATTTCTTCGAGAGCCGCCGTGTGCACAATCTGAACGGCCGTGACCACCAGAAACAACGCCGCGGCCACCAGAGCCAGAACCAGCAGACGAAGCCACCAGCGCGGGTGCGGATGCTGGTTGGCGGATTCATCGGTCATTACTGAGTCTTCATCCTTCGGCGTTCATCCTTGGGCGAAGAACTTGGAAATTTCATCGGCGGGGATCGCGCCTTCGCGAATGATGCGCCATCGCGTGGCTTCGTCACTGAGGTCGATGATGGTCGAGGCCACGTCCCGCGGAGAGTCGCCGCCATCGACAATGATGTTGATACGACCCTCGAGCTGCTCGCGCACCTGTTCCGCGCTTGTACACTCCGAAGCCCCGCTCAGGTTCGCGGAGGTCGCGGTGATCGGGATGGCTGCCGCCGTTACCACGGCCAGCGGAATCTTTGCATTGGGCACGCGCAGCGCCACGTTGCCGGTATTGGCCGTCACCTTCAACGGCAGGCGCGAGCCCGCTTTCACGATGATGGTCAGCGGTCCGGGCCAGAATTTCCGCGCCAGCGCATAAAATTCTTCGGGCAGCGGCTTGGCCAGTTCCTCCGCCTGATCGGTGCTTTCGATGAGCAGCGACAGCGGCTTGTGCCGCGAGCGAGTCTTGATGTCGTACACCCTGTCGACCGCGCGCAGGTTAAAGGGATCGGCCGCCAATCCATAAAAAGTGTCGGTGGGCATACCCAGCACTTCCCCGGAACGGATCTGATCGGCGGCGTATTTCACCAGGGACACCTCAGGAGTTTCGCTATTAATCTTCAGGATCTCGGCGCGCACGGCGCTCCCTTCTCTCGCTTGCCACAGATTCGGTTTATCTTGACCGCGAAACCTACCATAATACGGCAAAACTCCGCAAGATGAAGGGGCAGCGTATGATTCGGTAATGGTTCCATCTGACAACCTCTACCACGAAGGATACGAAGTCGCACGAAGGAAACTCATCCTACAGAAATCCTTCGTGATCCTTCGTGGCCTTAGTGGTTCACGGTTTTTCTCTTTATGACGCGAGCCTCAGAATCTACGCCCAGCGCACAGCAGAGGTTGCGCCGCATCGAAGGCCGTCACAATGCCCTGGTGAAGGACTTGCGCCTGGCATTCTCCCGCGCCGAACGCACCGAAGACGGAAGCTGCGCCATCGAAGGCCTGCGCATTGTGGAAGAGGCCACGCGCAGCGGCCTGCGCTTTCGCGCCGTCTTCTTCAAGGAATCCGCGCAGAACCTGGCCGAGCGCCTGCTCCCCCAGATCGGCGCCAACGTCGATACGCTGCTGCTTCCCGACAAACTTTTCGACGCCACCGTTCCCAGCGAGACCCCGCAGGGAGTAGCGGCACTGGTTCGGCTGAAAGAATTTTCTCTGGCGGATGTGCTGGAGCGATTGCAGGTCGGCCCAATCATCGTTCTCGCGGGCCTGCAGGATCCCGGCAATCTAGGGACGATCCTGCGCTCGGCCGAAGCCTTTGGCAGCGCAGGTGTAGTACTGGGCGAGGGCACGGTCAGTCCATTCAATTCTAAAGTGATTCGCGCCTCCGCGGGATCGGTTTTCCGGCTCCCGGTAATTATTGGGAAGACTGCGGGCGGACTGGAAGAGATATCGGCCAAGCTGCGCGCACAGAGTGTGCGCCTGATTGCGACGTCGTCGCACAAAGGCACGCCGCTCGATCAGGCGAACCTGACCGGGCCTGCGGCAGTGTTTGTCGGCAGCGAAGGCTCAGGCCTGCCTCGGGCTGTGCTGGCGCAAGCGGATGAGCTGATCGCAATCCCGCACATGCCCCAGGTCGAATCCTTGAACGCCGGAGTAGCCGGCAGCATCGTGCTCTACGAAGCAGCGCGGCAACGGCGGGGACGGTAGCTTCGGTGGAAGAGTGGCCCTTCAGGGCCGCATAAAGCGTGGGAATCTAACCGGGCTTCAGCCCCCGTCGAAGCCGTTCGCTTCCACAGAACACTTGTCACAAGATCGGATCAGGCTAACCCGCCCCCGTCAACTACCAACGCGGCCCCGGTGATCCAACTTGCCATCGGACTTGCCAGAAACAAAACTGCATTCGCGACGTCGTCAGGAATGCCGACTCGCCCCAGCGGACGATCGGCCGCTTCCCGCATGAACGCCGGCAAGTCCCCGCCCAGCTGAGCACATTCACTCCGCAGCATCGGAGTCTCAATATCTCCCGGGCAAACGCAGTTCACCCGAACGTTGTGCTTGCCGTGGTCGATGGCCATGGCGCGCGTCAGGTTCACAACCCCGCCTTTCGCCGCGCAGTAAGAGGCGGCCCGCGGCCCTCCCTTGAGGGACCATCCCGAACCAATGTTGATGATGCTTCCTCCGCCGTTGCGGATCATATGCGGCACGACTTCGCGCGACAGCAGATAAATTCCTTTCAGCGTGACATCGAGCGCAAGATCCCATTCGTCCTCGGTGAGTTCGACTACATCTTTGCGGATGGCCACGCCGGCGCAGTTGCAGAGAATGTCGATCTTGCCGGATTTTCCAAGGACGGTCGCGACCGCGCGCCGGCATTCGGCCGCACTGCGCACATCACAGTTCAGGAAAATCGCCGCGCCTCCCTGAGCTTCGATTTCGGCCGCGCTCTCGCGTCCCTTGACGTCGTCGATGTCGAGCAGGGCGACGAATGCTCCCATCTTCGCCAAGAGAATAGAAATTCCGCGCCCGATGCCCGAAGCCGCCCCAGTGACTATTGCAACCTTGGCCGAAAGCGAGAGAAGCTGGGCAGCTCTTTCTTCGATGTTCTTTGATTCCTTCATGACGATTTAGACCGCTCGTCGAGTTTTCGCAGGTACCTCAGTGCAGCATCACGGACGTACTCGGATTCGTCAGCGTCAGCGACTCTCTCGAACGCTTCCCTGACCCGAGATTCCTTCGGAGTGCCTCGCGCGGCTTCATACAGCGCCAGTACGGCTTCGGCGCGAATATCCTCGTCAGGGTCAGCTACCAATATCTCAATCGACCGGTCAATACCGTCCGTTGCTCCGACACCCCACCACACGATGTCCAATGCGCTTAACCGGACACGCCAATCCTCATTCCTTAGCAGACGGTCTACATCAACCTTCGCCTCGATCAGGTACTCCGAGCACACCTCGCGGATGCGCTCTTCGATCTCGATCGCTGGAAGGCCTGATGTGTTCAGCTCCCTTGCTCTTTCTATGAGTTTCTGCCGTTCGGGGTTCATTGCTTGAGTATTCTAGGACAGCTGAGGGAGCTATACATCAACAACTAGCCCCTAATCGCAGCTTTCCAATGCCTTCCACGCCGCCTCCAGCGTCCGCTCCACATCCTGCTCCGTATGCGCCAGCGTCACAATCGAATGCAGCGCCGCCGACGGTGACATGTACACCCCGAACCGAAACAACGACAGCACAAACTTCTGAAACGCGGCGCGGTCGACGAACTGGCAGAACTCACGGCAGTCGCGGATCGCTGGGTGATCGGTGAACATCACCTGAAACATCGGACCCACGTTCTGCACGACCACGGCGCGCCCACTCCTCCGAAACAATTCTCTGAAACCTTCGCACAGGCGCTCGGCAAGACGCCAGGTATGCTCGAACGCGGCGTTGTTGTCGCGGGTGAGCACGCGCAGGTTGGCCCGCGCGGCGTACATTCCGATGCGCGATCCGTTGTGCGTGCCGTAGTGCAGCACGCCTCCCCACTCCAACGCGTCCATCACTTCGGCACGACCTACCAGGGCCGCGACCGGCAAACCGCAGCCCAGCGCCTTGCCGAAGGTCACCAGGTCGGGCGACAGCTGGTAATACTCCTGGCAGCCTCCGGGAGCGACGCGGAATCCGGTCACAGTCTCATCGAGAATAAAAAGAATGCCGTGGGCGTGAGCGATTTCCTGCAGGCCCGGCAAGTATCCTCTCGCCGGCGGAATCACGCCCATGTTGGCCATGACGCCTTCGCTGATGATGGCCGCGATCTGGCCGGGATGATTTTCAACCGCGCGCTGCAGCGCGGGCAAATCATTCCAAGGGACGACAATCGTGTCGTCAAGCGCGCTGCGATTCAAACCGGAGCTGTCGGGAATCTTAACGGGATCGCTGCGCAATCCCAGAGCGCTCGGCGGCAGCACGTTGGAACTGACCAGCAGATCGTCGTGCCAGCCGTGGTAATGTCCTTCAAACTTCAAAATCTTCGGACGCCCGGTCACGCCGCGCGCCAGGCGTATCGCCGCCATCATCGCTTCCGTGCCAGTGTTGGCGAAGCGCACACGCTCGGCGTTCCGCACCATCGATTGCAGCATCTCCGCCACTTCCAACTCTACCGGCGTTGCCGTGGCAAAGTGCGCTCCGGTCGAGGCAGCTTCGGTGATCGCTTCCACGACTTCAGGATGCGCGTGGCCCAGCGGAAGCGCCCCGAAGGCCATCATCCAATCGATGTACTCGTTGCCGTCGACATCGTAAATGCGCGAGCCGCGACCGCGCTCCATGAAGATGGGATACTTGCCAAAGTTCGCCGGCCCGCGCGAGGAAGAACTGCTGGCCTCTACCAGGACGCCCAGCGTGCGCTCATAAACCTGTCTCGACTTCTCTGTAGTGAAAGCCATTCGGAGCCTCCGCAGCCGAGCCGGTAGCGCCGGCGTCCCGCCGGCTGTCGCGAGGGCGTCTCGCCCTCGCAGTGGCGGCGGGACGCCGCCACGACAGCCGCCGGGACGGCGGCGCTACATTTCGACCAGCTATGGTACAGCAGAGTCCTGCCCGGCGCGCCCTGAGAACCGCCGTGCGCTGGGAATCCTTACCGAAGATTCCACGCAATTTCTTCTGGCCCGATCATTCTTATTCTGAATGGGCGACGCCCCCGAACATCCCCCGTGGACAGATACGCATCCCCCCAATCATTGGAGTAAGGCTTGCAGCAGCGTGAGACTGACCCGACTGAGGTTTGAACATGAAAAATTCGATTCTTGCCGTGTTTCCGCAACTCAGACGATTCGCTCTGAGACCGTTCTTTCCCTGCATAGTGGCTGCATCTCTCTGTTGGGGAGCCGCGGCCCAAGCCGCCCGCCAGGCGGACGACAAGCCCGCCGGGCCTTCCCATAACGCGGGATGGGTCGTGATTCCGGTCGAGGAATATCGCGTGCTGCGGGCCAAGGCCTATCCGGTAGAGCACGATCCCGAACCGCCTCCGCTGGATGCGACGCTGACTCGCGTGGATTACGACCTGCACGTCGCCGGCGACCTCGCGGCCGGGCGCGCCAGCCTCACCGTAGACGTCTTGAAAGACGGATGGGTGCGCGTGCCCGTACCCGCAGGGCTGCTGGTGCGCGAAGCCCGGCTTGATGGCAAGTTAGTGTCGCTAGTGCCCGCGCAGAAAGGCGGCAAGCATCTCTCGGCGCTGCTCTCGCACCCCGGGCGCTCCGTGCTGCTGCTCGATGTGGATGTGCCGGTCACATCCTCCGCGGGCGACGAGAGCATTTCCCTGCCCTCCACGGAATCGGGCGTGACCCGGGCTACGGTCCTCCTGCCGCGCCAGGGCGTCGATCTGCGAATTGGCGGCGGACTGCTCTCGGAAAAATCCGAGACCTCCGGCGAAACCAAGTGGCTCGCCTACGCTGGCGGAAACGACACCCTGACTTTCACCTGGCGGAAGAAAACGGAAGATCACCACATCGATCTTCCCCTACGGCTGCGCAGTTCGCTGACCCAGCTGACGAGTCTGGCGGAGGATTCGACTTCCATTTATGCCGAAGCGAATTTCGAAGTCGTCCAGGGCGCGGCCCGCGAGGTGCGCATCCAGTTGCCGGAAAAAATAACCATCAACCAGGTCTCCGGCGCCATGGTGGCCGACTGGGAAATGAAAAACGGCGAACTTGCCGTGACTTTTCTGGAACCGGTTGAACATAGCGCTCGCTTTGTCATCAACGGCGAGGCCCGCCTGCCGCGCGATGGAATCATCGACATTCCCTTGCTGCGGCTGCTGAACACCGAACGTGACACCGGAGGCGTGGCCGTTGAAATCCTGGGCGCCGGCGAAATCAAAGACCAGAAAGCGCAGGGACTCGAGGACGCCGACGCCACCGATCTCGGCGAGATGGTGGCCAACCGGCAGTCGCCCGCCCTGGTCGCGTTTCGTGCGCGCTCGGGCGAAGCCGGCAAGACGCGGTCGCTAAGCGTGAACGTTGCCCGCTACGACCAGCAAGCCGTCCTGATGGCGAACATTGAAGAGGCTCGCTACCAGGTGCTGATGAGCGCCGACGGGAAAGAACTGGTGCAGGCGCGGTACGCCATTCGCAACAACCAGCGGAACTTTGTGAAGGTGAGTCTGCCCGCGGGCGCGACGGTATGGAGCGTGACGCTCGGAGGCAGGCCGGTTCGTCCCGGCCAATCGCCCGATGGCAGCCTGCTGTTGCCGCTGGAGAAATCGCGAGGCGGAGACGACGCGCCCGCCTTCGCCGTGGAAATTCTGTATCTCACCAAGGCCGCCGCGTGGGAAGAGAAAGGCCACGAGAAGATCACCCTGCCCGCGCTGGATCTTCCCATCTCGCGTACGGGATTGTTGTTGTATTACCCGCCTCTGTTCAAGGTTTCGGCCGAGCCGGGAACATTCCGCGCGCAGGAGTATGTGAATCCGATTTCTGCGGTGCTGGAACCGATGAGCGGCGACGGGATTGGGGGAGTCGCAACTCTTGCGCCGCCTGCTTCTCCGGTCGCGACTCCCAAAGAGTTCGATAGGTTGGAAAACTATGCCAAGCTGCAAGGCCCTGGCGACGACGGAAAGAAGGACTCCACGCAAGCGCTTCTTGACTCGTTCAAGGCGAAATCGCTTGGCGGCAAGGTGACCGGCATCCTGCCCATCACCGTTTCCTTCCCCGCATTCGGCCCGTCAATTTTCCTTGTTTCCGAACTCACCAGCGAGAACCAGTTTCCCGCCGCCGAGTTCAGCTTTCAGCGCGACAAAAAGGGAGGTGTGCGATGAAAACCAGACTATTTGTAATGTTGCTGCTGTGCTCTGTGGGTGCGGCGATGGCCCGTGCGTCCGACGACAAACCCGCGCTGCCCATGCCTGATTCCGGCAATGTCACGCTGACCCTCGACGAATATAACCGGCTCATGGAACTTGCGGCGAAAACACCGAAGAAGCCGGACGTCGCCCCGCTTCCCTATTCCATCAAGCGTGCCGACGTGAAGCTGCACGTGGAAAACGACGGCGTGCGCGGCACGGTGGAACTGGAAGGAGAAGTCTTCCACAAGGGCGTGAGTAAGGTTCCGCTCACCAGCGGAATGACGGTGCTCGACGCGCATCAAAACGGCAAAGGCGTTCCCTTGCTCCAGGAAAATGGCACGCACGTGGCCCTGCTTCCCGGACCAGGCGAATTCTCCGTTGCACTCGACACTGGACTGCCGCTCAGAATCGAAGCCGGACGCGCCTCCTTCAGTCTGCCGGCTCCGGCCGCGGGCAGCGTGCAACTGGCTCTCGTGATTCCCGGCGACCACACCGTCGCCAATATCAATCCCGGGTTGATCACCAGCCGGAAATCTGAAAACGGACACACGGCGATTGAAGCCACGCTGGTGCCGGGACAGCCCGCCAACATCTGGTGGGCCACGCGCGAAGCCGTCACTCCCACCGTCCCGCGTGAAGTGCGCTTTCTCTCCGACGCCAAGACGCTCATCTCAGTGAGCGAGGCGGAAATGCGCATCGCCGTGCTCGCCGACGTTACAGTCGTGCAGGGCGAGCCTTCACAATTCCAAGTGAAATTGCCGGAAGGATACGAAGTCACTGGCGTTACCGGCGCCACCCTCGATTCCACCGAAACCAACTCGGGAGTCTTGACCTTGAAGGTCAACGCTCCCGGTCAGCGCACGCATCAGTTCCTGATCTCGATGGAGCGTGCCATCAACAGCGCGAAAGCCGACGCACCCTTCCTCAGTTTCAAAGGAGCCCAGCGCGAAACCGGCGAGGTGCTGGTCGAGGGCGCGGGCACCATGGAACTCACCGCGACCGAAGGCGGCGGCCTGAAGCGCATGGACGTGAAAGAAGCGAATCCTTACTTGCGGTCGCTGGCGCACTTTCCGCCACAAGCGGCGTTCCGTTATCACAGACAGCCCAGCGAAACGCCTACGCTGGCGCTCGAATGGGTGCGCTTCCCCGATGGCAGCGTGCTCGCAGCCGTGGCCGAGAGCGCAACCGTTACAACCATGGTCACGTCGGAGGGCAAGTCGCTCACCGAAATCAAGTTGGTTCTTCGGAACCAGGCGCAGCCCTTCCTGAAAGTCGCTCTACCCGCCGGCGTCAGCATTCTTTCCGCCGACGTGGGCGGAGAGCGCGTGAAGCCCGTGCAGGGCCCCGATGGAAGCCGCGTTCCCTTGTTGCGCGTGGGATTTCATCCCACCGATTCCTATACGGTTTCGTTCGTGTTCATGCACTCCGGCGCTCCCTTTGCCAAAAAAGGCGGAGCGGACCTTAGCCTTCCCAGCATGGACATTCCCATCAGCCTGCTGAATTGGGAAGTCTTTCTGCCGGAGCAGTACAAGGTGAAAGATTTCGGCGGCGACGTGATCGCCGCCAATCGAGTCCCCGCGGCTTTCCACGAGGAGTCTGCCATGAATCGCCAGACCGGCCAGGACGAAGTTGCATCCAATAACTTCAGAGTGCAAGCCCCTCCCGGGCAGATGTCGGGCTATGTTGTCGATCCGACCGGAGCCGTCATTCCCAACGCGCGCGTGACCATCACTTACGCCGCCACAGGAAGTAGCGTTTCCACCACGACCGACGCTCGCGGCCGATGGGTCCTCGGGGGCATGTCTTCCGGAAGCTATAAAGCGCAAACCGACGCGCCCGGCTTCAAGGCGAGCACTCTCAACCTGAACTACAACGCCAACCAGCCTTCGATGTACGAGTTCCCGCTGAGTATCGGCGCCGCGACCGAGACCGTGGAAGTAAGTGCGCAAGCCCCTCAGATTCAAGCCGATTCGTCGACGGTATCCGGCGCCATAACCGAAAAGGAGGCCACCAGCTTTGCCATGAACGGCCGCAATTTCACTCAGCTGATACAGTTGGCTCCCGGAGTCTCAAACCAAACCGGCGCCTCCGCCAATGTAGTGAACCTGCAGAAACGGGTTGCCGGCGTATTGCCGGTGGCAATTGATGTACCCAGGGCGGGCACGTCGTTCAGCTTCGTCCGGCCGCTGGTTCTCGATGAGGAAACGAAAGTGACGTTCAGCTATAAGAGCCGGTGAAAAAGCAGTGGCCAGGGGCTAGGGGCCAGTCGAACCTCAGGAGCTGTTTCTGATCCCTAGCCCCTGTTCCCTAGCGCCTGAAACTCCAGTCCGCCTGCGAAGACCTCTTTGTGCCAGCGTTTTCTGGCCGATGGCATAGAATGTGTTCGCGGGGAACGCTCATGAGCAATCCTGAGGAATGGAGAAAGTGGGAAGGCCGCGTCGTCGACGGGAAATTTCCGCTTCGGCAGTGGCTGGGCGGCTCTGAGCACAGCGCTGTCTTTCTCACCGAGCGTCCCGGTCAGGCTCAGAAGGTCGCGATCAAATTGATCGCGGCGGACGCCGAGGCCGAAGGTCAACTCTCGCACTGGCGCACCGCGGCGCAGCTTTCGCATCCTCACCTGATGCGCATCTTTGAAGCCGGGCGTTGCCAACTGGACGGCGAGCTGCTGCTTTATCTCCTCATGGAATATGCCGAGGAGGATCTTTCGCAGATTCTTCCTCAGCGTCCGCTGGCACCCGCCGAAGTGACTGACTTGCTGCCCGCGCTTCTGGACGCACTTTCCTTCCTCCACGGCAAGGGATTTGTGCACGGGCGCGTCAAACCCTCGAATGTTCAAGCCATGGGTGATCAGCTAAAGCTCTCGGCGGATCAGATCGTATCAACCGCTGAGCCGCACCCGGCCCGCCGCCGCGACGTCTACGATGCCCCTGAAACCGCGGATGGAATCGTCTCGCCAGCGGGCGACGTTTGGTCGATTGGCGTCACTCTGGTAGCCGCGCTCACGCAGAATGTGTCTTTCGTCGAGGAAGTGGCGGCCACGCCTTCGCATCGCGATCCGCCAGCCGTTCCACAACCGTTTCGCGGCATCGCGCAAGAGTGCCTGCATCTCGATCCCAAGCGGCGCTGCTCCATCGCGGAAATCCAGGCGCGCCTGCAGCCTGAGGGACGCTCGGTGCCGGCTGAGCCCGAAGCGGCTCCGCCCGTTCCTCGCCCCGTCAACCGCAGGCTCATCTTCGCGATCGCACTCGTCATGGCGGTGCTCGTCGGGTTCGTCCTTTTCCACTCCCACGGAAAGAACGCCGCAGCGCCAGCCACCGCTCCAAGCGAGCAACCCGCCCCGCAGGCTCCGCCGGAAGCCGCAACAGCACCCGCGTCCAACCCTCCGCTCCATGAGCCGATCGCCGCCCCGAGGAAGTCCGCACCAACGCGCGGTGAGGTCCTCCACCAGGTTCTTCCCGAAGTGCCTCCAAGCGCGCGCAATACCATTTCCGGCACAATCAAGGTCAGTGTCCAGGTCGAGGTGGATTCATCAGGAAAGGTAACATCCGCGAAACTCACGCATCCGGGGCCGAGCAAATACTTTGCTGGTCTGGCTCTGAAGGCGGCGCAGCAATGGGAATTCTCGCCTCCCGTAGCGGATGGCACACCAGCAGCCAGCACGTGGCTCATTCAGTTTCGCATCAAACGAGCCGCAACTCAGGCTTCGGCGCGGCCCGCCAGCCGCTAGTCTTCGGTCCGCTGCCGCAGCTTCCACACGATCTGCCGGATCATGCCGAGCAGCAGCTTGGCGTCGTAGGCTTCCAACCCAAAACGCAAAATGAGCCAGCGCACTTTTTTCTCGAACATGGCATCGGTCCCTGGCTTCACATAGCCGCTGATGCGAAGCGCCA
>Ga0209656_10000195_pt1 | contig 39651 bp, 24 predicted proteins | sample BogFormECP12_OM2_FD_188239 | JGI IMG/M metagenome (GOLD analysis project Ga0209656, IMG submission 188239) | Bog forest soil microbial communities from Calvert Island, British Columbia, Canada - ECP12_OM2 (SPAdes) (version 2) | ecosystem: Environmental > Aquatic > Freshwater > Wetlands > Bog ...
GGGCGCGCTGCGTCTCCAGCAGACTGACGGGATCGTCGAAGGCCAGCCACTCGCTAATGCGCAGGGTCAGCTTGCCCTCACGCTCCAAGTCTTCATAGACCAGGAAGATGTCCCAACTGGAGTTGTCCTGAGCGGAGGTGATGCCCCAGCGCGCGGCATCGGCCAGAGCGAGCTCGGCCGCGCGGCGACGGCGTGCAGCGGTTGGTGGCGGGATCTTCGACTCGACCAGCCCTCTCGCCGTCTCGCGCAGAATGCCGGTAGGCTCACCGTTGGCGTCGTGATCGATCTTGCCGCCTTCCGGAGCTTGCGTCTGCGCCGTGACTCCGCCGGCTTTCAAGGCCGCTGTGTTGGCCACGGCAATGTGGCCATCAACCCGGCTGAACACTGCGGGATGGTTGCCGGTGATTGAATCGAGGTCCTGGCGGGTGGGCAATTTTCCATCGGGCCACACCGTGTGGTCCCAGCCGCCGCCCACCAGCCACTCGCCGGGGGCAACGGCTTTGGCGGCGGCTGCGATGAGCTGCTGCATCTGCTGCAACGACATCGTTCCGCGCAGGTCCACGCTCTGTAGCTCGAGTCCAGCCTCTTCGAGATGCACATGGCTGTCGTTGAAGCCGGGCATCACGAAGTGCCCGCCGAGATCAACCACCCGCGTGTGTGCGCCCTTCAGCTTGCGAATCTCGTCGTTCGAGCCTACGGCGACGATGCGTCCATCGCGATCTGCAATCGCCTGAGCGCGGGCTGGCGTGGCCTGGGTGTAGATATCGCCGTTGACGAAGATTACGTCGGGGGATTGATCGCCGGATTTGGCGGAGGCTGGGTTGGAACTGGGGGAAGCACTCATACTCAACGCAGCTATCGATGACGAAATCAGTAGGACGACAGCGCTCGCTGGGAGGTGGCAGTCAAGCTTGAACCCCAACCAGTGACAAGCCAACGCTTCGCTTTGAAGGGGCACGCCTTCAGACGTGCCGTATAAATATTTCCAAGTGCCCGGCTTTAGCCGCCGAGGGACCTCGCTTCTCACGCCCATCGCTTCACCGTGCAACTCAACAAAAACCGCAATCCCTCAGGGGCTGAAGCCCAAATTCCTTCACCACTGTTTACGGCGCACCTAAAGGCGCGCCCTTTCAAAAGCCCCGAGCGTGCGCGAAATAACTCTTACTTGTCCGCTACTCCCGAGAGTGCGAGTGTGAGCAGCAGAATGCGCTTTAGGCCGAGATCGCGGCCCGTGGGGTCATACCACTCGTGGATAGTATGCGCACCGCCGCCTGCGCCGCCCGCACCGATGGCGATTGCTTCCCGTCCCAGCGAGAGCGGAACGTTGGCGTCGGTGGACGCACGCTGGATTCGGGCGGTGTTATTGAGTTGGGCGTCCACGGCGCGAACCATCTTGAGCAGCTGCGAATCGACCGGCAAGTCCGCGGCCGGCCGATTGCCGATGATGCGAACTTCGGCGGTGAGCAGCTCCTGGCGCTTGCGGCCGGTGAGCTCGGGAATGACCTCGTCAATGGCCTCGTGCAGCGCGCGCTCCAGCCGGTCGAGTTCTTCGACCGAAGCAGAGCGCGTGTCCACGCGCATGGTCGCCGACTCCGGAATGGAGTTTACTGAAGTTCCGCCGTTGATGATGCCAATGTTGTAGGTCGTCTTGGGAGTCGCGGGAACCTGGGTGCGGGTGAAGCGGTCGATAACGCGCGCCAGGCCGACGATCGGATTGGCGATGCCAAAGTCGCTCCAGGAGTGCCCGCCGTGTCCGCGAATGGTGACTTCATAACGCCGGCTGCCCAGGCCTTCGGCAATGATGGTGTCGGTCCCTGCGCCGTCGAGCACTACCAGCGAGGCGATAGTCGCCGACCACTTGGGCTGCTGAAAGATGTGCCGCATGCCGCGCAGATCGCCTTCGCCTTCCTCTCCCACATCGCCGATAAGCAGGATGGGAGCGCAGTTGGGAATGACCGCCGCGTGCATCGCGCCCGCTATGGCAAGCAGCGCGATGATGCCGGAAGAATTGTCAGAGATGCCGGGGCCATACAACTTGTCGGCATCGCGCCGCGCGGAAATGGCAGTGTCCGGCGGAAATACTGTGTCCAGGTGCGCGCTCAAGGCGATGTAAGGCGCGCTGGGGTCACTGCCCGGGCGGATGCCGAAGACGTTGCCAATCTCGTCCTGGTGCACATCGGCAAGCCCCAACTCCGAAAAGCGTTTGTTGAGCCATTCGCTGCGCGCGGCTTCACCCCAGGGAGGTGCCGCAATAGACGTCACCTGCAGTTGCAAGTCTTCCAGTTGACGAGCGTGTGAGCGAAACCAGGCAAAAGCTTCGTGTACCCGGCGCAGCTCGGCGATACGCACCACCTGCTGCTGGGCCGAGCGCGACGATTGCGATTCACTGGAGGAAAATTCTTCGTCGGAGATCGCGCGCGCTGGAGGACCGAGGGCCATGGAGGATGCTCAATACTAAACTAATACGTCCGTGAGGTGCGGAGAAGAGGACTTAATGTTCCTAATCCTCAAAACCCAATGAAGTGAAGGCGGCCGGAGGGTAGGTCGTCGCACGCTGCAATGTCAGAACAGGTAAGATATTTCTCTCAGGAGACGCGCACATGGCCGGTCAGCATTTCTCCGCACTCTCACGCAGGTCGTTTCTTCAGGCATCCACTGCCGTATCGGCGGCGCTGGTATTGCACGTCGTGACCGAGCCCATGCTCGCCTATGCCGAGTGGCCGACCTACCCCAACGACGCCGTGCTCATCAACGCTAACGAGAACCCGCTTGGGCCGTGCGCCGCGGCGCGCGAGGCGGTGGTGGCGATAGCGCCGCAGAGTGGACGCTACCTGGACCATCTGACCGATGAACTCGTCAAACAGTACGCCCAGAGCGTAGGAGTTAGCGAGGAGCAAGTAAAAATTTACGCAGGATCAAGCGAGCCGCTGCACTACACGGTCATGGCGTTTACCTCGCCCAAGGCGAGCTACGTTACTGCCGATCCCGGCTACGAGGCTGGGATGCACGCGGCGCGAAACGCCGGCGCTCGTGTCGTCAAAGTTCCGCTTACCAAGACCTACGCGCATGACGTAAGGGCCATGCTGGCCGCTGCGCCCGACGCAGGCGTGTTTTACGTCTGCACGCCCAACAATCCCACAGGAACGCTGACCAGCCATTCGGACATCGAGTATCTAGTCGGGAACAAGCCGAAGGGCTCCATCGTTCTGGTGGACGAAGCTTACATCCATTTCAGCGATGCGCCATCGGCGATCGATCTTGCAAAGGCGGGCAAAGACGTCATTGTTCTGCGCACCTTCTCCAAGCTTTATGGCATGGCGGGACTGCGCTGCGGCGTTGCCATAGGCAGGCCAGACCTGTTACAGAAGCTCCAGAGTTATGGCGGCTTCAATCCCATGCCCGTGACCGCTGTTGCCGCGGCAACGGCCAGCTTGAAGGAACCGAACCTGGTGGCTGAGCGCAAGCGCATCAACGCGGAAGTGCGCGCCGCGACGTTCGACTGGCTTGACCGTAATGGATATTCCTACGTTCCGTCGGTATCGAATTGCTTCATGCTCAACGCCCAGCGCCCCACGAAAGAAGTGATCGCCGCCATGGCGCAGCAGAAGGTCATCATCGGGCGCGCATGGCCCTCGATGCCGACATACACGCGAATCACGATCGGCACTCGCGAGGAGATGGGCCGCTTCCAAGTGGCGTTCCAGAAGGTGATGAGCGGAACCGCAGTGGGCTGGGTGCTGCCGAACGAGGAACCGAAGCTGCGACACATCGATGGGTTTGTGCTGCCGGGGTAAAGCATTTGCGCGCTAGGCACGCGTCAGGAAAATCGGCAAGCCCAGCTTGTGATCGTAGGTCGGCCGATAGCGCTCCGTGTTGTACATGGTGGCGACCTCCACTTTGCGCGGGCCCAGTTTGGGGTCGGGGATGGGCACCATTGCGTAGCAGCCGCCGCTGATCGCCGTCATCAGGCCGGTCTTTCCCTCTTCCAAAGCGTCCATCGCCATTCCCGCGAAGGTGTTGGCCACCATGCGGTCCACGAAATCCGGACTGCCCGAGCGCAAGTCGTAGGTCAGGTCGCTGACAACCACTTCTTCGCCGGTGGCGGCCCTGATCTCGTCGCTCAGGTCCTCGGCCACGCTCATTTTCTTGCGGTGGCCGAAGGCATCGGCTTCGCCGTATTCCTTCACCGCGTAGCCTTCCCACTGCGCGCCCTCAGAAAGAATTACCAGCGAGTAGTTGCTGGGATTGTGGTGCTTGTCGTTGATCAATATCTGGATCAGGTGCTGCAAATTTACCTTGTACTCGGGAATGCAGCAGCGAACTGAGGTCACGTACGCGGTGTACAGCGCGGTGTAGCCGGCGTCACGCCCGAATACCCGAAAGATGCCGATCCGCTCGTGCGAGCCCACCGTGGTCCGCTGCCGCTCGATCGCATCCATAGCGCGGGTGATGGCCGTGGAAAAACCGATGCAGTACTCGGTGTTGCGAACGTCGTTATCCATGGTCTTCGGCACCGCGATCACCTTCACGCCGTGCCGGTCGAGTTCGGCGGCATAGCTCAGGGTGTCGTCGCCGCCGATCGCCACCAGGTAATCGAGCCCCAGCTTCTCGATGTTCTTCAGCACAGCCGGGGTCACGTCGAACACTGTGCTGGTCACGCCCCCCTTGGTCGATTCTTTGCTGGAAAACTGCTGTCCCGCGAGCGCGGGCGGCAGCTTTGGCATTTTCGTTGGATTCGTGCGCGAGCTGTGCAGATAAGTGCCGCCCGTGCGATCAATGGTTCGGGTATTCTCGCGGTCGAGCGGCTGGATGTATCGCGACCGGCTGGCCGGGTCCGCCAGATCGACGTGTGTCAATCCTTCCCAGCCGCGCCGGATACCGATGACCTCGCATCCGATTTCGGCCCCCTGGTACACTGCCGATTTAATGACTGAATTCAGTCCCGGAACGTCTCCCCCGCCGGTGAGAATACCAACCCGCTTTGCAGCCATGAAAAAGTCTCCGTAAGAAAAGGACGAGGTGCAGATCGCGTTAAAGAAATGTGTGGCCGTTCTCTATGGTTTGTGTTGATTAACTCGCCGCCACGCCGCGCGGCTTCACGTGGCCGCAAATGAACTCGACGATGGAATCCATCGGCGTTCCCGGCTGAAACACTGCGGCCACGCCAATCTTCTTCAGGGCCTCGACATCCTGGTCGGGGATGATGCCCCCCACCAGCACCAGCACGTCGTCCATATGGTTTTGCTTCAGCAGCTCCATCACGCGCGGCACAATGGCGTTGTGCGCGCCGGAGAGAATGCTGAGCCCGATGACGTCCACGTCCTCCTGCAGGGAGGCGTTGACAACCATCTCGGGGGTCTGGCGCAGGCCGGTGTAGATGACTTCCATTCCGGCATCGCGCAGGGCGCGGGCAATAACTTTCGCGCCGCGGTCGTGGCCGTCGAGGCCGGGCTTGGCAACAAGTACGCGGATTTTGCGGTCAGGGGACATGGGTGGAGCTTCGCCTTTCGCTCTTCGCCTTTGCTCTGCATCCCAAGCGAGGACTTTAGCCCGAGTCGGGGTCTGCGGTTCGTTGTCGGCTATCAGCAGAACACGAAATCATAACCCGTCGGCGCTGTCCGCGTCTGTGACGCATGACACTCGCATGACTGGGGGCGCCGACAGCCGATTTCCTCACGCAAACGCTGTCTCGGTGTAGGTTCCGTAAACCTCGCGCAACGCCTCGCAAATTTCGCCGACGGTGGCATAAGCTTTCACCGCGTCCACGATGAAGGGCATGGTGTTGACGGGTGAGATTTGACCACTCGTGCCGGCCTTCGGCTCCTGCGCCGCGGCTCTCTTCAGGGCATCGAGGCGGCGGTGAACTTCGTCATTCGAACGGCGTTCGCGCAGCGACCTTAGCTTCTTGCTCTGCGCCTGCGCGACCTCCTCGCCAATGTACAGAATGTTGGGCGACGGCTCCTCAACCACGAACTCGTTGGCGCCCACCGTGATCTTCTCTTTCGCCTCGGTTGCGCGCTGGAACTGATAGCTGGATTCGGCGACTTCCTTCTGCGGATAGCCTTTTTCGATGGCCGCAACCATGCCACCCAGGGCGTCGAGCTTGTCGAAGTAGTCGAATGCATCCTTTTCCATGTCGAGCGTGAGGCGCTCGACGAAATATGAGCCGCCCAGCGGATCGACGGTCTGCGCGACGCCCGACTCGTAGGCGATGATCTGCTGGGTGCGCAGCGCGATGCGGACGGCCTCTTCCGTCGGTAGCGCCAGCGCTTCGTCGTAGCTGTCGGTGTGCAGCGATTGCGTTCCGCCCAGCACGCCCGCCAGCGCTTGGATGGCCACGCGCGCAACGTTGTTCATCGGCTGCTGCGCGGTGAGCGAGACGCCCGCGGTCTGGGTATGGAAGCGCATGAGCCAGGTGCGCTGGTTCTTGGCACCGAAGCGGTCTTTCATCAGGCGATACCAGATCTTGCGCGACGCGCGGTACTTGGCGATCTCCTCGAAGAAGTCATTATGCGCGTTAAAGAAGAAGCTTAGCCGCGGCCCGAACTCATCCACGTCGAGCCCGCGACGCCGTGCCCATTCGACGTACTCCACCCCGTCGTAAATGGTGAACGCCAGTTCCTGCAGCGCTGTCGAACCGGCTTCGCGAATGTGGTAGCCGCTGATGGAAATGGTGTTGAACTTGGGCGCGAATTTCGAGCCGAACTCGAAGGTATCAATCACCAGGCGCATCGACTGCGCTGGTGGATAGATGTATTCCTTCTGCGCGATGTATTCCTTCAGGATGTCATTCTGCAAGGTTCCGGAAATCTTCTGCCAGTCCGCGCCCTGCTTCTCAGCGACCGCAAGATACATGGCCCACAGGATGGACGCGGGCGAGTTGATGGTCATCGAGACGGTCGTCTTTTCCAGGTCAATGCCTTCGAAGAGGATTTCCATGTCTTCGAGCGAATCGATGGCAACGCCGCACTTGCCGACCTCGCCTTCGCTGAACGGATGGTCGCTGTCGTAGCCCATCAGCGTGGGCAGATCGAAGGCGACCGAGAGTCCATGGCCGCCGTGCTCCAGCAAATATTTATACCGCTGGTTGGTTTCCTCGGGCGAGGCGAAGCCCGAGAACTGGCGCATGGTCCACATCTTGCCGCGATAGCCCGAGGCATGAATGCCGCGCGTAAACGGCGCCTGGCCCGGATAGTTCAGATACTGTTCGTACGTCCAGTCGGCGGGAAGATCGGCGGACGTATACAGGCGGCGAATCGGCAGGCCGGAGATGGTGGTGAACCGCGCGTGGCCGTGCTCGTCGAGGTTGACGCCTGTGGGCGCGCCGATGGGCTTTTCGGGAGCCTTCTCCAGCGTCGGCGCGAGCGTATTCTCGGCCCACTGCTTTTCGGACTCGGACGGATGACGGCCAGCTTCGAAGAGATCGGTGACCGGCGATTCGGCTAGAGCTTTCCCGTTGGACTTGCGGCTATCGGACATAAGCTACCCCACTGTGACGGACTCTACATGCTAGTAGATGTCGGAAGGGGGAGCAAGGAGCGAGAGTGATCATTGTCGCGCTGTGATCCTTATCGCTGCGACGACCGCTTCTGACGGCTGACTTCCCACGCCTTGGCGTATTTCCAGCTCTCGTATTCGGCGTGGTAGAGGTGCAGCAGCAGACCTTCGCGGCCGTCGAGGAAGCCGCCGCGCAGAACGTAGTTGTAGAAGAACGTCAGCCTCGGGCGGATGACGATGTCCGCGAAGCTGAAAGCGCGCGGGCGTTGTGCGACCGCCATTTGCGCGCCGAGTGACGAGTAGTGGTTCATGTGATCGAGGTAGCCGTCGAGCGTGGGATAGGCGCGATGCAGAAGATGGTGCTTCAGTTTTGCGGTGGGGCCGTTCAGACGAACGTCCTCATGCACTAGCCGATCCTCGAACTGGCCGACTCCGCGACGGAAGAGCCGCAGCTTGGGATCGGGATAGAAGCCGCCGTGACGAATCCAGCGGCCGAGAAAGAAGTTCTTGCGCGGAATCCAGAAGCCAGCGGCCGCAGGACTTGCGGCAAGGGTGGACCGGATTTCGTCAGCCAGCGCGGGTTCGACCTCCTCATCGGCATCGAGCGAGAGCACCCAGTCGCAGGTGGCCTTCCCCAGCGCAAAGTTCTTTTGCGCCGCGAATCCCTTCCAATGTTCCACGTGGAACATTGCGCGAAGCGACTCGGCGATCTCGCGCGTGCGGTCGGTCGAGCCGGAGTCCACGACGATAGTCTCGTCGGCCCACGAGACGCTCTGCAGCGTGCGCGCGAGGTTGGCTTCCTCGTTCAGCGTGATGATGACGACCGATAGACTCAAGCAGACCATGCTAATCGCCGCAGGCGGCGGCGGGAAGGGAAAACTGTAGGTCGCCGCTACGGGGCTCCGATAAATCCATAGTAAAGTCCCCCGGGGCTTGCACCCCGGGCTCAATTCACGGCCGCCGCCACCGACTGGGTACCGTGCGTCTTAATGTGGCGGCTGGGTCCCGGACGGAGTCTGCTGCGGCGACATCTGCATCTGCGATGGCGGCGGGTTCTGCGGCAGCGTGTCCGGTGGCATGGGAGCGTTGACGCCCGGCACCTCAATCGGCTTCACGACTGGTTGGGTGAGGTCGTTAGTGTTTGCCGGCACCACCCCCGGAACCCTCGGCGGGTGTTGCACCTTCGCCGCTTCAGCATCCGTCATGTCAATACCAAGCTTGGTGAGCGTTTCCGCAGTTGACAGGTCAAGCTGCACCTTTGATTTCTCATAGTTAGTGGCAGCAGCGAGAACGTTCGACTCCGCTTGCGTCAAGGCGCTCGACGCCTGCAGCACCAGCGTGCTGGTAGAAGCGCCCATGCGCAGCTTCTTCTGTTCGGCATCCAGGTTCTGCGCGGCATAGTCGCGGGCCGCGATTGCGGCCTGAAGGGCGACGTAATTCTGCTGCAAGGCGAACTGTGCCTGTCGCACCTGCAGGCGGATGGTGTTCTCAGTTTGCTGCAAGCTCATCTGTGCCTGGCGATATTCCAGCACCGAGCGCGCCTGATCGGCTTGGTACTGACGGTTGCGGAGGTTGATGCTGATGTTCACGCCAACCCCCTTATCCGGCGCCGAACTATTGAACAGGTCTTGGAACGAATCGCTGTAGCCGGTCGTCGGGATTCTTCCCGGCGGCGGACAGCCGCGGTTGATATCCGTACATAGCGGATTTTGCGGTCCGGCCAGCCCGGAGGCGCCGTAGAACGCATACAGGTCCACGGTCGGCAGCAACTGATTGCGAATCGACTTGCGCGAGATTTCGTTGTTGGTAAGCGTAAGGCGCGCAGTGTCAATTTCCGGCCGCTGTTGCAAGGCCGTGTTAATCAGGTCTTCCACCGGAGCGAGCTGGTACGGTTGAGTGATGTTCAAGGTGTCGGTGGGGATCACCGGCGCGACCGCCAGGATGGGGTCCGCCATGTTGCGAGTAACGGCGTTCTTCATTAGAAGTTGCTGGAGCTGGAGGTTTACCTGTGCTGCAATCAGGTTTTGCTGGGCACTGGCCACCGCGCTCTGCGACTGGACCACGATAAGAGGAGCGAGCGTCCCGGCTGCTACCTGCTTCTGATTGTCGGAAAGCGTTTTGTTGGCGAGGTCCAGCGCCCGCAGCTGCACGGTGACGTTAGAGTAGGCGTTCACCAGGTCCCAGTAGATGTTCTCGATCTGCGACACCGTCTGGATGATCTGCTGGCGGAAGGTCACGTTGGCGATTTCCTTGTTGTTGCGGGCAATGCGAATCCAGCGCAGGTTGGGATCGAATCCGAACCCCGACAGCAGGTGCTGGCGCAATTCAAAGCGGAAGCTTGGTGTCAGGGTCGGATTCAGGGTGTTGAACGCCGAGTTGGAGGCGACGCGGCCATTGTTGAACGCCACCGTCATCAGGGTACCGGTAGAGAATCCCTGGCTATAGAGGAAGTTGGCCGTCGTGGTGTTCTGGTTCAGCGCAGACGTGCCGGTGAAGACGGTATTCGCCTCCGGCGTGGTGGCGTGCTCAATCAACACCGTTCCGGTAATCACCGGATCGTAGTTGTCGATCGGAGGACCTTCGCCCTGGGTGGAGGCGACGATGCCGCCTACGCCCGCGCCAGCGCCGCCAACACCGATGGTGGTGCCGCCAACGCCACCGCCGGTCGAGCCAGTCGTGGATGTTCCCGTGCCGCCCGCTGAGGTGGTGCCAGTGGCTCCGCCGGGCGTGCCCTGGACCAGACCAGCGTTCACGCCGAGAGCTACCGCGCCGTTGCTTGTGCGCAGGATATCGGTATCAGCAATGGACAGGGTGTAGCGCTGAATGCCGATGTCGAGATTGTCTTCCAGCGCCATGGCCACCGCGTCGTTGAGCGACAGATACAACTTGCCGTCAATGAGCAAGCTGTCCGTGTGCCCGCTGTTGGCAACGTTCAGCGGTGCAACCTCGCGCACGGTGTACACCACGAACGGGTTTGGCCATTGTTTCTTTCCCCGGCTGTAGTCCTGGTCGGAGTAGGGATGCGCGTTGCGCTGCGGCATTGGCGCCTGCGGCAATGGAGTTAGCGGTGGGTTAGGCGGCGCAGGAGCCTGGGACCTTTGATCCTGAGCAAAACTTACCGTCGCCAGCAGCAACGTTAAGGACAACGCAAGCGATTTAGCGGACATAGATTTCACATAGCTGAAAACGGGCATTTCTTCGTCTCCAAGAAATGACATTACGATTTCGAGGTACTTCATGGGTCTCGTGGCGTCCAATCTCAGATGCCGGGAAAGCTTGCGAAGAATCATTCGCAAGGTGGCCTTCGCGGGGAACGAAAATTGATGTCAACCTCGTAAGCTGAAGGAATGGCATAGTATAGCTGACACAACGGGGTCATTTTCGGACGCTTTACACTGCTTAACATAGCTTTACACACGGGCAGTGCCTGGCCTTCGTACCTCTTATAGGCATCGGTGTGAGTCGCAACCTCAAAATAACTCTGGCCTATGACGGATCGGAATTTCACGGATGGCAAATCCAGCCGGGAGTCCCGACCGTGCAAGGCACTCTGGCCGACTGCATTAAGCGCTTGACGGGCGAAGATGTCCTGCCCCAGGGCTCGGGGCGCACCGACGCTGGAGTTCACGCGCTGGCCCAGGTCGCATCAGTGCGGTTGGAGTCTCCCATCCCGGAACGCAACCTGACCATCGCGCTCAATGACATGCTTCCTCCGTCGGTGAGGGTGAACTCCGTCGAGGCGGTTGACGACGGCTTTCACGCGCGGCATGCGGCCTCGGCAAAAAACTATCGCTATCGGATTTATCGGGACGCGATTTGTCCGCCGTTTTTGGCCCGCTACGTTTATCACGATCCCCATCCGATGGATGAAGAGTTGTTAATGCGCTCTTCCGAGCATGTGGTCGGGACGCATGACTTCACTTCGTTCGTCGCTTCCGATCCGGAGCGCAGTGCGCGCATCGCCGCGAGTAAAGAGTACGCCGAACACTTGCAAGGCATTTCCAACATACGCACCATCCACTCATCGCAATGGGTGAGGACCGAAGAAGAGCTGGCTTACACAGTGCGTGGAAACGGATTTCTGCACCACATGGTGCGAAACCTGGTGGGCACGTTTCTTCAGGTGGGCAAGGGTGCGTTGAAGGTGGAAGATGTGCCCAGGATTCTGGAGGCGCACGATCGCAGCGCCGCCGGGCCCACCGCCCCGGCTTGCGGACTTTATCTGGTAAGCGTTGAATATTAGGTATGGCCACGCAGGCACCGGTCGTTGGAAACAGCACCATCGTAACCACGAATCCAGCCACCGGAGAGGTGTTAGCCGAACTGGCATGTGCCAGCGCGAGCGATGTCCAGTCGGCGGTGCTCCGCGCAAAACAAGCGCAACCGCTGTGGGAGACCACGCCCTTAGGCGAGCGGATCGCCGTGCTGCGCCGTTTCCAGCATCTCTTGAGCGAGCGACCTGACGATGTGGCCAGTCTCCTTTGCCGCGAGGCCGGCAAGCCAGTCGTCGAGGCGCTGGTTACGGAAGTGCTTGTTGTCCTCGACGCCGCGCAGTTTGCCATCCGCCATGCACATCATTTCCTCCGTGACCAACGGCTGCCCCACGGCAATCCGGTCATGAAGATGAAACGCGGCAAACTGGTGCGGGAGCCTTTTGGGGTCATCGGCATCGTATCGCCGTGGAACTATCCGTTCTCGATTCCTGCAGTCGAGACGCTGGCGGCGTTGGTTACGGGTAACGCCGTGGTGCTGAAGCCGTCGGAGTTCACACCGCTGATCGCCCTTGAGTTGCAGCGCTTGTTGCATGCTGCCGGTTTGAATCCCGATCTCATGCAGGTGATGGTCGGCGAAGGCCCGGCCGGTGCCGCGCTCATAGAATCGCCCATTGATAAGCTCATGTTCACGGGAAGCGTGGCAACCGGCAGGCTGGTGGGAGAAGCCGCAGCGAAAAAGCTGCTGCCGGTGGTATTGGAACTGGGCGGCAAGGACCCCATGCTGGTGCTCGACGACGCCGACGTGGACATCGCCTCTAGCGGCGCTGTGTGGGGCGCGTTCGTGAACGCCGGGCAGACGTGTCTGTCGGTCGAGCGGTGCTATGTGCATCGCAGCCTCTACGACCAGTTCCTGGAGGCTTGCCGCCGCAAAATTGCGAAGTTGCGCGTGGGCAACGGCATCGATTCCGAAGTCGAGCAGGGGCCGCTGATTAGTGAACGCCAGTTGCAGATTGTGGAGAGTCAGGTGACAGATGCCGTTATGGACGGGGCTCGCCTGCTGCTGGGCGGGAAGCGTCTTACTGAGTTGGGGCCAAACTTCTACGCCCCGACGTTGCTAGCGGACGTGACCCAGGACATGCGTCTGATGCGCGAGGAGACCTTTGGGCCGGTGCTTCCGGTTGCGCCGTTCGACAGCGACGACGAAGCTGTGCGCCTGGCGAACGACAGCGATTTCGGCTTGGCCGCCAGCGTGTGGACGCGTGGCCGACGCCGCGGCGAGCGCATGGCCGCCCGGCTCAAGGCCGGAACGGTGATGGTGAACGATGTCATCTCGTGCTTCGGAATCGCCGAGGCGCCGCATGGCGGATTCAAGTTGAGCGGCATCGGCCGCACCCACGGCGAGATGGGCATGGCCGAGATGGTCCAGGTGAAACACGTGGATATTGACCTGCTTCCGAGCGTGCCGAAACCCTGGTGGTTTGGATACGACCGCAAGCTCAAACAGCAGATGGCTGGTTTTATTGACCTGCTGTTCGCCCAGAGCACGGGGGCTAGGCTGAGCGGAGCGCTGCGCTCAGCGGGGCTGATGCGGCGCCGGAACCGCATCTGACGCTGGTATTGAGATATTCCGCGCGACAGGCGATACTTCCTTTATGACTGAGACCACGTCGATCGAGGCCCCGCTGCTCCCCAAACACAAGGTGAAGTACAAGAAGCCGTTTCAGCGTGCCTGCAACGAGCAGAATGCGAAGGGTAAGCTGTGCGGCGGACACTTGAAGCGCTGGTTCTATCTGGCAGACCTTCTGGAGCAGACGTGCGGCGACGTGCGGCAGGCTTTTGGTGACCATGCGGAGCTTTACCGCTGCGAGCACTGCAAGACGTTGTACCTGCCAAACCAGGAAGAGCCGCGAGGCAGAAATGTGGCTGGTCTGGGTCAGGCGTCGGTCTTTGGATTGACACTGACCGGCAAGCCGGGCGAGGAAAAAGACGAGCAATAGCTCGGCTTTCGGACGATAATCGGAAGTGGGGCGGGCCAAGTTCGCATCTTTACTATCTGGTCGGCGCGTGGGGCGCCGGATATGGGGTGTCAGAAGAAGTGACTGCTAAAGTTGTCGATCTTATCTACGACTGGAACACCATCTATGCCCGGTCGATGGTGCCTGCCGGCAGGGTCCTGCTGAACGACGAATCGCTGCGTGACGGGCTGCAGTCGCCCTCGGTCCGCGATCCTTCCATCGAAGAGAAGATTCGCGTCCTTCATTTGATGGAGGAGTTGGGCATCAACTCCCTCGACCTCGGGCTGCCCGGAGCCGGTCCCCGTGCGACGGCGCACTGCGACGCCCTGGCACGCGAGATTGGCCGCGCGAAAATGAAGATCAAGGCCAACTGCGCCGCCCGCACTCACCAGAACGACATTCGGCCCATTGCCGAGATCGTGCAGCGCACCGGAGTCCCCATCGAGGCGGCGACGTTCATCGGTTCAAGTCCCATCCGGCGTTACACCGAGGACTGGACCGACGACTTCCTGCTTCGCACCACCGAGAACGCGGTGAAGTACGCGGTATCGCTCGGTCTCGAAGTGATGTACGTGACCGAGGACACAACGCGCTGCGATCCCGAGACCATCCAACGGATGTACAGCGCGGCGATTCGCTGCGGCGCCAAGGCCATCGTGATTTGCGATACCTGCGGACACGCCACTCCCATGGGTGTAGTCGCACTCATGCACTTTGTCATCAACGAAGTGGTGAAGCCTTCCGGCGAGAACATTCGTGTCGAGTGGCACGGACACTGCGATCGCGGGCTGGCCGTGGCCAATTCGATAGCCGCGCTGGTGGCGGGCGCGGAGGTCGTGCATGCCACCGCCTGCGGTATCGGAGAACGCGTGGGCAACACCCAAATGGACCAGATGCTGGTGAACCTGAAGCTGCTTAGTATTGAACCGTGGAAGAGCCAGGACCTGACCAAGCTGAAGGATTATTGCGAGGCCGTCGCCAAGGCCACAGGGGTTCCGATTCCCAAGAACTACCCAGTTGTGGGAGATGACGCTTTCCGCACCGGCACGGGCGTCCATGCCGCGGCGGTAATCAAGGCATACCGCAAGAACGACGTGCTGCTGGCCAACAGTATTTATTCCGGCGTGCCGTCGCATTTCTTTGGTATGGAACAGATCATCGAGATCGGCCCCATGAGCGGCAAATCGAATGTGCAATTCTGGCTGGAACGGCACGGCATCGAAGGCACGGATGAGCTGGTGGACCGAATCTTTCAGCGCGCCAAGGACTCTGACCGCATGCTGACCGACGCCGAAATCTTGGAGTGCGTCCAACCGGTTCCAGGCTTGCGGCCGAGTCTCGCATCATAATCTGCCGTGGCTGGTGGGCCGCGGATCAGGCGACCGTTTTTTACCGGGAGTCAAATAAACCCCGGCTTCCGCACCAATCAGTACCAGGTGCCGGACCGTCTCCGCTGACGCCTTGCTCTAAACGTTGGTCCTCGACATCCAACATTCATCCGCTGACGTTTTTGTAACTAATTTGGGAAGAACTAGTATGCCTGGGCTATCTTGAAATGACCGGCTACGCGCGTCCCGTTCCTTCCTACCAGTAACGGACAATGGGGCGCCGCGCACGAGTTGCCGCGCGGGATCCTCTAATCGTTTACCAGATGCGTACGCGGTTCGCAGGCGCCAGGTAAAGCGTCTCTCCCGGCTTGACATCGAAAGCCGAATACCAAGCATCGATGTTGCGGACCGTGTCTGCCCGGTACTCCGCCGGGGAATGCGAATCAACCGTCACCAGCTGGCGCAGTGCAGCTTCTCGAGTCTTCGACGCATAGTTCTGGCCGAAAGCGATGAAGAACTGCTGGTCGCCTGAAAATCCGTCATGCGTGGGAGCGTCCTTACCTCCGAGCGACGCGCGGTATCCATCATAAGAAGCGGCGATGCCGGCGACGTCGGCAATATTCTCGGCCAGTGTTTGCTTGCCGTTGAGGGCGAGGTCCGGGAACGGCTTGTAGCTGTCATATTGGGCGGCCAGCTTGGCGGTGGCGGCTTCAAAATGCTCAAGGTCGGCCGGCGTCCACCAGTTGCGCACGCGGCCTTTGGAGTCAAACGCACTACCTTCTGTGTCAAAGGTGTGGCTGATTTCATGGCCGATGACAGAACCAATAGCTCCGTAGTTCGCCGCCGCCGGGGCGAGCGGATCAAAGAAGGGCGGTTGCAGGATGGCGGCCGGGAAGTTGAGCGCATTCTGCAATGGGAGATTGACAGCGTTGACTGTCTGCGGGTCCATCGACCATTCCTTGCGGTTGACGGGCCCTCCCAGACGCCCGACTTGGCGGTGGTACTCAAAGAGGCTGCCGCGCCACATGTTGCCAAAAATATCGTCGCGTTTAACTTCGTAGGCCGAGTAATCAATCCACGTTTCCGGATAGCCTATGCCAACGTATAGAGTCGTGAGTTTGGCCTGCGCCTCGGCTTTGGTGGAAGGATCCATCCAGGGGAGCGCCTCGATGCGCTTGCGAAAGGCAGCGATAATGTTGGCGACCATTGCCTCCGCCTGCGCCTTGGCCTCCGGAGAGAAGTAGCGTTGCGCGTAAATCTTCCCCACGTCATCGCCGAGGAAACGATTGACGATCACCACAGCACGCTGCCAGCGTGGACGCTGTTGCGGCGCACCGGAGAGTGTCTTGCCGAAAAAGTCGTAGCGCTCGTCAGCGAAGGCCTTCGGCAGAACGCCGGCACAGTCTTCGATCAAGTGGTACGCCAGCCAGTCCTTCCACGTGTCCAGCGGAGTGGACGCGACGAGAGCGGATTCCCCGGCGAAAGCGGTGGGCTGCCAAACGATGAAGCCGGCTTGTTTGCTGAGCCCGGCTGCACGGAAATAGTCCTCCCAGTCGAGGCCGGGAGCCTTGATGGGGAAGTCCGCCTGCGTCCAGGTGTTGTTCGCCTTGTGGATGTCATCGTTGTCCGCGAGGCTGAGGTGTTTTTCTGCAATCGCATGTTCCAGCGCGACAATGCGCTCAGCACGAGCGTCGGCATCCGTGAATCCTGCCAGCTTGAGCATCGCCGACACGTGTACCTGATATTTAGCGCGAACGTCACGCATGTGCCCGCTATCGGAAAGGTAATATTCGCGGTCGGGCAGTTGGATGCCACCCTGCAAAAGGTAGGCGGCATAGTGATCGGAATCATTGAAGCCGGGAGCCACCCACAATCCAAACAAGTGCGCCGTGTGGAAGTTGGTGTTATTCAGCGCATCGACATCAGCGCGCAGGGTCTCTCCCAGAGCGGCGGCCAGTTCCTTCTTGTTCTGGATGGCGGCGACGGCTTTGAGATGAGGCTGCAACGCCGCCATGCCTTTGGCTTCGATGGCAGCCTCGTCCATGTACGAGTTGTATAGGTTCGCGATCTTGCGCGCGCTGGAGCCGGCCGGTGCGTTGCTCTTGGCGGTCTCTTCAATCAGGGCGGCAGTGCGTTTGTCGCTAAGGTCGGCGAGACTCGAGAACACGCTGATCCCGGCCCGGTCCGGCGGCAACTCAGTGCGCTTGATCCAGTCGCCATTGCAGTACAGATAAAAGTTATCGCCCGGCTTGACCGAGCGGTCCATGTTGGCCACGGAAATGCCGTGCGTATCTTGCTTCGGCGCTTCCTGCGCGTACGCCGCTACGAGCAGCGTCAGGCCGAACGAGCAAATTCCGGCGCATTTGACGACCGACCGCGGGGCTTGGGGTATGAATGTCATTTGGGCTCCAAAAGGGGTGGCTATAGGGGCAAGCGCAAGATTTCAGGATATACGGAAGACGAGGAAAAAGGGTAGCACGAGCAGCTACGTGCGTGTCGCTGAGGTGATCATGTTGCATTGGAGGAAACTCCCCATCCCAAACTTGGGCCGCACTTTTCTTTAATCAAAATTTCTTAGAACGTTCATCTCCCTGCCATCTTGCTCGCGTGTGATTGACTACTAGAGGGCGAGTAGTTCCTGTGGTCTCTAGCGTCCAAGTCACCCTCAGTCTGTAATCACGCAGTCACTCAGTGAAGCCCAAGTCCAGGCAAAACCCGCGAACGTGCGGCAAGCCTTTACTCAACCGTTATCCAACGGTTGTTTGTTCAACCTCTTTACTGCTTTGCCGAGACCCGTCGGCAGGAGGCATTGCCATGAATCAGCGTTTTTCCAAACAGTTGTGGATGCAGCTGATGCTCTTGACGCTTTTGGCTGCAATAACCTTGCCCGCCGGGGCGCAAAAAATCGAATTTCAAGACAGTTGGGGCACGTTCGTCGCTCCTGTTTACGGCACGTCAGAGTCTGGAGTCTATACCGGCGCCGAGCTATTCGCGGGCCCCAAGAAATTCGGTAGCTATTTCGCCGGCGTCCTGCCGAACGGGACGATGTCCACTCCGGCCGGAACCGTTGCCCAAATCGGAATGAACCCACTGGGAGCGGTGCTCACGCCTGATGGGAAGTATCTCATCACCAGCAATGACGACGAGCGCGAATCCGGGTACACGTCTTTCCAAAGCACTATCAATCTCGGTGGCTACACGCTGTCGGTGGTCGATGCCGGCACGCTGAATGTGGTCTCCCAGATCAATTCGGTAGGTAAGTTCTTTGTTGGAATGCAGGCAACTGGCACAGGGCCTTACACGGTCTGGGTCTCAGGCGGCGCCGACCAGGATGTAAAGTTGTTTGCGGTGTCGGCTGCCGGTGTGATTAGCGCCAATGGTCATATCGTAGTCGCGCCGGTTACCTCTTCGACCAGCGGTTACGTTTCGAATTACGTTCCGGACCCCTACTTCAACACGGTGCAGGGAAACGGTTACAAACCACCTGTTCCCAGCGGATTTGATCGCGTAAACGGTGCGAAGATCACATTCCCGGCAGGGTCAGCGCTCAGCCCGGACAGCAAGTTCCTGTATGTCGTCTGCAACGGCGACAACAGCGTGGCCGTTATCAATACGGCCACCCAGAAGGTCGTGCAGCAGGTTGCGGTAGGGTACTTTCCGTATGCCGTGGCTGTAAGCCAGGATGGCACTACAGTTCTGGTGTCGAACTGGGGCGTCACCCAGTACAAGTTTAAGAACCCGGGTTATGGAAACACCGGCCTGCTCAATAAGCTAGATCCGATTCCCAACAATGAGGTTGATGGCTATTACGTTCCGGTCACTAGCACAACCGGCGACAATCCGCAAACCTCGTCCGTTTCAATTTTGTCGGCTCCCAGTGGAGATGGCTCGCAGTTGACTCTTGTCGGCTCGGTATACCAGGGTCATACGCTGGACGATCTTTATTTTGTAGGTGACACACATCCGTCCGCCATGGCGATTGTCCGCTCTGGAGGGAAGGAATATGTCTATGTGACCAAGACCAACAGCGACGCGATTGCCATCATGGACACACAGGGCAACAAGATTGCGAGCGTCGAGTTCCCATTGATTCCGCCCACGACAGCTTTGACGAAGGCCCTTCATGGAACCTATCCGAACGCGATCACGGTCTCGCCGGACAACACACGGGCGTATGTGGCGGAGGCGGGAATTGGCTCGGTCGCCGTGCTTGATACCACGAATCCCGCCAGCCCGGTCCTGATTGGCCGTATTCCCACCAACTGGTATCCCACCGGCGTGCTACTCAGCGCGGACGGCAAAAGCCTCTACGTGCTGAACGCCAAGGGCATTGGCGAGGACATCAATCCCAACACTGATCCCAGCAAGAGCCCGCCACCACCGCCGACCGGGGTTATTTCCACCCCGATTACCGACAGCAACTACATCTTTGGAACCCTCCAAAAGATCGACCTGTCCAGCTACAAACTGGATCTGACCACCGTCGCCAACAACAACTACAAGGTCTTGACGACCCCGCCGGACACTTCTGTGGTCCCTGTGGGCGGAGGCGCTTCGCACAAGATTAGGCACGTAGTGTTCATTCTGCAGGAGAACAAAACGTTCGACTCCAAGCTCGGCAATCTCGGTGGTCATTTTGGCGTTTTCTCCAGCCTCTGGTACAACAACGCCGACGGCTCTCCCTACTACAACGGCCAGTACACCGGCGTTACACTCAACTACCAGGCGCTGGCATCGAACTTCGCGGCCGGGGTGAACTACTACTCCGATTCCGAGGAGAGCGATGCGGGTCATCAGTTCGCCGCTTCCGGAACGGCAACTGACTATACGGAGAAGACCAACCTGGTGAAGAGTGGTCGCGGCATTTTGGTCAACAAGAACTTTGAGCCGGAAGACTATCCGGAGAGCGGATACATCTTCAACAACGCCGCTCGCAATGGTGTGAGCTTCAAAGAATACGGCGTTTTTGCGGCCCGCATCGACGGTACTGACACCGGCACCAACCAGCCCACTACCCTCAACGATCCGCCAAGCGGCAACTGCGGCACTCCCGAGCTGAATCCGGATAACTTCCACATCTCGAATCCGCTTGTTAACCTTGGCGATGTTACCAGTCCGGTGCAGGGGTTAGGGCAAACCGCATTCCTAGCGCTGCCAGGTCTGGCCATCATGGGGGAGAACAACTCTACCGGTGAGCCGCACCTGGACCACAACTACCCGGGATATAACTTCAACATCTCCGACCAGCGGCGGGCAGCGGCCTTCAACGCCGACTTTGATCGCATGCTGGCCGCCGGCACCCTGCCTCAGTTTATCTACCTCTACATCCCCAACGAACATACCGGCAGCGTGCAATGTCCCAACAGCGGCATTTACGGGAGTGCTAGCAATGTCCAGCAGGTTGCCGATGGTGATGTCGCGGTCGGCCTGGTGGTCCAACACCTGATGCAAAGCCCGGTGTACTACGATTCAGCGTCCGACACCGGAATGGCCATCTTCATGAGCCCAGACGATGGCCAGTCCACGCTGGATCACATCCACCCCCACCGTTCGCCGGTCATTGTGGTCAGCCCCTTCGCCAAACCGGGTTACTACTCCACGCGTCACTACATCACTGCCTCGGTAGTTAAGACGGAAGAACTGCTGCTCGGGCTTCCGCCAAACAACCTCGGCGATTTCATTGCCACCGATCTGCGTGACATGTTCCAGCCGAAGTACAACGGCATAACCACGGACAAAGTGAAATTCAAGCTGACCGCGGACTACGTGCCATCGGAAGAAGGGAAGAAGATCTGGTCGCTGGTGTCGAAGCTCGACACCTCCGCTCCTGATCGCGACAGCCATCGTCTGGGTACGCTGGGCCGGCTTTCGCAGGCGGCCGACGACCTTCACGAAACCGCAGCAAAGCAGAACCGCCTGAAGTCCAAACAATATAAGAAACAGCAGGCGGAACTCTACGCGACGGCCTCGAAACTGGTCAACGCCCCCAAACCAAAGGACAACGACGACTAAACCGTAATTTGTACTGCCTCCGCTCATCCCGCCGGGTGAGCGGAGGCTGACTTCATCGGTGCCGCTGAAACTGTGGGTGTAACGCCTGCTCAACCGGAATGCACTCAGTTCCCGGGCTGTGGCGCGACGTCCGTGGTCCTTCCTTCCTCTAGCACTGCTAATCGTCTGCTATACCGCCCCTGACTAAGATCAAGTCTTGCTGTTCACTCACCGATTCACCGAATCGTTCATGCACTCAGGAACGTGCGGCAAACGTAAGCAGGAGAAAAACGTTTCTGGAGCGGGACGACTCAAGTCCGCCCGATGCACCTACGAGTCTATTGGTAGTAGCGGAATTGCTTTGCTATCCTGCCGCTTCGATCCGCCGCATCGCGCGAGCGAGCGGTGAAACCTGCGGAGCAAGAAACCAACCAGCGGCAGGTAAAAGCAGATAAAAAGGACGGGTGTCATGCAGTCTCTCATGTCCCAGCCGCTCTGCAAAGTAATGATTTTGCGGCACAGCGGTCGGATCTTCGGCGCGCTATTTATCCTTGTTTGTCTTGTTTCGCCCGGTTGGGCGCAGCTGGACAGCACCGCATTGACCGGCACCGTCAGCGATTCCTCCGGACACGCACTGCCCGGTGTGGAGGTAACGGCAGTACAAGACGCTACAGGACTACGACGGCAGGCGGTCACTTCGCCAGACGGGGCCTACTATTTTCCCAAACTGCCCATTGGAACCTATACCGTCACCTTTGACCACAAAGAGTTACAGTCTTTGCGTTTCGACGATGTGGTGCAGAAGCTGGGAGAAACTCGGACCCTCAACGTAACGCTGAAGATAGCGGGACGCAAAGAGCAGGTGGATGTTGTGGCCAGCCCGCAATCGCTGGATCAGACCAACAATACGCTAAGTACGGGTATTGCACGCATACAGGCTGAGGAACTTCCCTTAAACGGTCAGAATTGGGCCACGTTGACCGCCCTGGTTCCAACTGCGGTTGACACCGCGGGCGGACCCGGCGCCGGCAACCAGCGCTCGATTCGCTATGCCGGCAGGGGCCGCGACGATAACAACTATACCTACGACGGCATCGATGCCACTTACGTCATTAATCAGTCGCAGCTATATTACGTTCGCGCGGCAATTCCGCTCGACACGATCGAGGAGATGCGCATCAACCCCATCCTGTCGACGGCGCAGACTGGCGCCACGGGAGGGGGGCAGTTAGGCGCAGCCTCGTCTTCAGGCACGAATCAGTTCCACGGGGATGCCTACGACTTCTTCCGTAACAGCGCCTTCGATGCCACCGATCCGATTGACTCCTTGAATCCAAAGCACCAGCCGTCCTTCCACTTGAATCAGTTCGGAGGGGCTTTGGGCGGCCCCATCGTGCGTGATAAGGCCTTTTTCTTTGTTGCCTACGAAGGCTACCGGCAAGACCTCGGTCAGACTCTTATCGGTTATGTACCCAGCGTTGCGTTTCGGGCTCAAGTGCTGGCGAAGTCGCCAGCGCTTGCTCCCGTGATCAACGCCTATCCCGTAGGGCAGAACTCTACCAGTAATCCCAACGTTGACCAATTCGTGGGGCAAGGCAGTCAAGTGGGCCAGGAAAACTCGGGAATGTTCCGCGTGGATTATCGTTTCTCCGACGCAACCAATCTTTTTTGGCGGGCCAACATCGACGAAGCCGACTACTTTCTCCCGTATTCACCGAGCGCCGGGCAATACCTCGATGAAAGACAGGAGCTTACGTCCTATCCGGTCAATAGCGTGATTGCGCTGTCGCACGTCTTTTCTCCGACCCTGCTCAACGACTTCAAGTTTGGTTTCAACCGCGGCACGACCGACACCATCTTCCTCAATCCGATCGGATCGCTCTACGCGATCTCAGTGTCGGGCCTCACTTCCTTGAACAACGGCCGTGTCAGCACCGGCGTGGGTAATTCGTTTTCCTGGCTCGACGATGTGACCTGGGTCAAGGGGAGAAATGTAATCAAGGGCGGAATCGAAGTCCGCCGTATACAGATGAATCAGGGGAGCAGCTCCTATGGCACGATCAGTTATAGCTCGCTCGCCAGCTTTGCGGCCAACCAAGCCAATAAGGCAAGTATCACGGGCGAATATCCCGTCAACGGCCTGCGTAAGACGCAGTTCTTCGGTTATGTCCAGGACGAGTTCAAGTGGCGGCCGACTTTCACGCTGAATTTGGGCGTGCGTTACAGCTATTTCGGTATTTTTCATGAAGTACAGGGCCGCGGGAATCCCTTTGATTTCGGCACCTGCGGGCCGCAAGGTTACTGCGGGGTAGGCGCAAGCTTCGGCCCGCCGAACTATGGCGATTTCGATCCGCGCATCTCGTTCGCCTGGGCCCCAGCCAAATACGAGGGCAAGACCGTCATTCGCGCCGGCTTTGGCATTTACCACGAGGACGGCCAACTGGACGATCAGAACATCCCCGATAAGAACGAGGTCTTAAGCTATGCGCTGACACCGAAGAACTGTCCAGGACTTGGCTACCCCATAGCTCTAGACGCGCAAGGTAATCCGGTCTGCTCGCAGGGCACAAATTCACCAGCCGCGGAACAGCGGGATCGAAAAGACTCGTATGTTACCCAGTGGGGGGCTTCCGTTGAGCAGGCGCTGCCCAGCAATTTCGTTATGACGCTCTCCTATGTAGGCAGCAAAGGCACCAATCTGCTGCAGCTGTCATATGTCAACGTCATCGACCCGCTGACTGGTCAGCGTCCTTCCCCGGCCTTCTCGCAGATCGCCTGGCGAGGGAACATCGGCAATAGCTCATACAACGCCCTAGCGGTCTCGCTGAAGCGTAACTTCTCTCACGGCCTGCTGGTGTCGGCCAATTACACATGGTCCCACAGCATCGACGATGGTTCCAATGGAAGCGGCGACGGCGACTCCCTTGCCCCGCAGAATGTTTCCTGCTGGCCCAGGTCAGCGGCGCAATGCGGGGAGAAGGCCGACAGCGCCTTCGACGCTCCCAACGTATTCAATTCAAATGTCATCTATGAGCTTCCCTTTGGGGCAGGCAAGAGGTACCTTTCACAGCCTGGTTTCGCAAGCGCCGTTGTCAGTCACTGGCAGATCAGCGGTATCTTCATCGCCCGTAGCGGCTTCCCTGTAAACCTCACGACGAGCGGTACTGGCCCGGACGGAAACACCAACAACCAGCGTCCCAACCTGGTCCCCGGTCAGCCCTTATATTTGGCCGGCGGGAATTTCAACCCCACGGCTTTTTGCACTCCGGGGACTAAGGACCCGCTCTATCCAGGTGGTACCTGCCCCTCAGGATTCGGCGATGTTTCCCGCAATTACTTGCGGGGTCCAGGGCTTTCGCAACTTGATTTGGCGCTTTCCAAACGCTTTCCTGTCACGGAACAGGTACAAGTTCAGTTCCGGGCCGAAGTGTTCAACGTTTTCAACAGGGCGCAGTTTGCTAACCCGAATGGCCTCATTTCAGCTACCGACTTCGGCAGGATATATTTGCCCTTGAATACAACACCGATAGGATTGGGTACGCCGCGTCAGTTCCAGTTTCTGCTGAAAGTACAGTTCTGAACCGGGAAAGGACCGTTCAGGTTCCTGCCGCGCCACTGGACTTCGGGTGACGCCACTATTCCCGCTCTCACCGCGTTACCCGCCAACGTCCTTATCACCCGCTCCTGTTCCGCAACGCCTGACAGCAAGGGTCCTGGCTGTGGCAATGAAGATTCACCAAGATTTCATTCGGCATTAGCACTGCCGTCAAACAAGCTTCCTATTGTTGAAATTCTAGACTCGCATCGGTGCAATGCCGTTGGGATAAGAGGTGCCCCTTGCTACCCGTTTTTGACCTGCCCCGCGCTTCAAGTATCAGTGAGCTTTATTCTTCGGAGTCCATGCCGGCGAGAATAAAACTAGGGCCTCTCGAGTGCGCGTTACTAGCGGAGGTCTGGTCGCACAAAAGCTTGACCGTTCGCGAACTGCTCGAGGGCGGCAAGGTTCGGCTCGCCTATACCACCGTTATGACCACTCTGGATCGGCTGTTCAAGAAGGGTCTGCTGAACCGAACCGAAGAGGGCAGAGCTTTCCGGTACTCGGCAACTTGTCCTCCCGAAGAGGTAGCGCGTTTGGTGGCCGTCACGGGAGTCCGGCGATGGATTGAGTCCGCCCACCCCTCCTCATTGCCCTTGTCCTATTTTGTGGAGGCGATTAGCGCCGACGATTCGCTACTGGATGAGCTACGAGTCCTGGTGGAACGGAAACGGTCCGAACTAAAGAAGCAAAGGGAAGAACAGCCATGACCTTCTGCCTCAGGGCTATGATGGTGGCGCTGGGATTCTTCGGCGTGGTTTATTGCCCGCTCTCATTGGTGGTCGTTTGCGTCTGGCGATATGCGCGCCGGTTTTGCCCAAATTCTGCGATCCGCCTGGCCCGCTTACTATTTGCCGTGAGAATCTTTCCTCTCGTTATATCCGCGTGTATCACCGTCGCCTTTGCTTTGCCGGCATTCCTACTGCTGGAACGCGGTCCGATTGATGAAGACATGAGAACCGTTTTCTTCAGCATTTGTGCGCTTTTGCTGCTTGTGGGAGGGGTGTTCCGCGCGGCGGTAGCACAAGCCAGGGCTTCGCACCAGGTAGCGCGCTGGATCGAAGGAGCGCATACTCTGAATGCTGGCGCAACGGTGCCTGCCTTGCAAGCAAGACAGTGCCCTCCGCTCCTCTTGTACGGCGTCTCCACGCCTAGGGTGCTGGCTTCCGAGACTGCGGTCGCGCTTTTGACTCCCGACGAGCTACGGGTTGCGCTCCGGCATGAGATCGGACACATGCAGTCGCGTGACAACCTGAAAAAGCTGCTTTTTTGTATCGCATCGTTTCCGGGCATGGCAGGTTTGGAGCAGGCATGGCAGAAAGCGGCCGAGTTCGCAGCCGACGAAGCGGCCGTCTCCAATCGTGACGATGCGGTTGATTTGGCGTCCGCTTTGATCAAGCTAGCCGACCTGGCTCGGTTGCAGGACCTGCCCGCATTCACGACCGGTCTGGTGAATTGCACAGCGTTGGTGAGGCTGCGGGTGCATCGCCTGCTTGCCTGGGATGAATCCAGTTCGCGGGCGGTGCCGCGACGTTGGTGGTCCTTACTCCCTCTGCCACTGGTGATTTTCTCCTATACCGTGGCTCACTACGGTCAAGTCTTGTTGTTCACCCACCGATTCACCGAATGGCTCATCCACTGAGAAAGGTGCGGCAAACGTAAGCAGGGGTAACAAGGATTCACGAAGATTTAACTCCGGATTCGCACTGCCGTCAAACAAGCCCACTACTATCGCTAAGGTCGTAGCAAAACAGTCCAACTCCGGCACAAAATTTACAGCTCAAAGCGTCGACCCCCTAGCCCATGCGGCGGCCGGTAGCCGCCCATAACAACAGCGGAAGGAGAATCTCCTTATGCACTCCAGAGTTTGCGTCTCCGGCCCGAAACTCGGGCTTTTTTGCCTTATGGCAACCCTGTTACTCACCACGATGACCGGCTTGGCGCAGAACGCGCTATCGGGCCTCTTGGTAACCGGCAAGATCATACCCTCGCCACCGCTCGGGACCCAGCTCAACGTGGGTAGCCTGCCCATGAACATAGTTCTTTCACCCGATGGCAAGTACGCACTGGTGAGCGACATGGGCTTCGAAGAGTCGCTTACCGCGATCAACGCCAAGAATGGCGGCTTCGTTTCCAACATCGATTACCCAAACTGCAACTATTGCTATTACCAGAACACGAATGGCCTCTACTACGGTATTGCCTTCGGACCTAACGGCGCCGTATATGCGGCACAGGGCGGGAACAACAGCATTGACGTGTTGCATCTTTCGCCTAACGGAATTCTCGCCGACCTAGGCAGTTTCATGGCGACGCAGCCTACCGATTTTCCGTCCGGCCTGGCGACCGACACGCGAGGCTACCTTTATGTAGTCAACAACGACCCGAGCACGTTTGCAGTACCCGGCAGCGTTGCAATCTACTCGCAGAGCACGCAGACTGAGGTGGGGCGCTACTCGTTTGCCGGAAGCTGGTATGGTACACCCAACTTTCCGCTTGCCATTGCGGTTCTGTCGGACGGTTCCAAGGCCTACGTTTCGAGCGAGCGGGACGGCGCAGTATATGACTTGAATACTTCCAATCCTGCCAACCCGACTCTGACCGGGGCTATCATGACGGGCGCCAATCCGGACGGGTTGCTGCTGAACCCGGCGCAATCGCTGCTTTATGTGGCCAATGCAGGAAGCGATACCGTGTCCGTGGTCAATACCGCCAACGACACCGTGCTGGGCAGCATTTTGCTGCGCCCTCCGCAGTTGCTGGGTGTGGCTGGCACTTCGACGCCAACCGGCCTGGGTCTTTCTCCCGACGGAACAACTCTGTATGTCACTTTGGGCGATCTGAATGCGATCGCGGTTCTTTCGGTCAACGGGTCTAGCTTAGGTCTGAAAGGGTACATCGCCGGAGGATGGTATCCGACCTCGGTGGTGGCCCCGACCAACCAAAGTATCCTGGTTGCCTACGGCAAAGGGACCATAACCCGCTATCCTAATCCCGGCTATGTGCAGTGGGATTTCAACTCCAGCCCTTGGTACGACGAGCACTTAGTCCAAGGCCAGGTTGCCTTCATCGGCGGACTGACCAACGACAAGTTGCAACAATCGACTGCCGCCGTGCTGGCTGCCAGCGGGACTGCAAAAGTGCAAAACCGACGGCTCGAATCGATTGGGCTGCAGAACGGCAACATCAAGCACGTTTTCTATATAGCCAAAGAAAACCGGACTTACGACCAGGTGCTGGGCGATGTTCCCGGGGGTAACGGCGATTCCTCACTCACGCTGTTCGGACAGAGCGTTACTCCCAACCTGCACGCACTGGCGCAGCGCTTCGTTCTGTTGGACAACTTCTATACCAACAGCGAGGTCAGCTTCGATGGTTGGGGATGGCTGACGCAGGGTATCGCAAATGAAAACCTTATCAAGAACGTTCCCTACAACTACAGCGGCCGCGGCCGGAACTACGACGTGGAGGGCCAGAACAACGGCTACGACGTTGGAGGTTTCCCGGCATCCGATCCCGACGGACACCAGATTTCGCCGGTATACTTCCCCAACGGCGCCCCAGCCATTCCGGATGTGACACAAGGTCCGGGCGGACACATCTGGGATGCCGTGGAAGCAGCGAAGGTCACCTACCGCAACTACGGCTTCTTCCTGTCGTTCGGCCTAACCGACGGCAATGGAAACGTGATCATGCCGGATAATTACCCGACGGTCACGGGAAACCAACCGCCAGGCCATGACTTGGCGGGAGTGAGCGACTGGGACTACCGCCGTTTTGATAGCAATTACCCCGACAGCGACGCCTCGGCGATTTACACCAGCAGAGGCGCGCAGAACTGCACCTACCAAGAGACCGGGTTCGGCAAGTACAACTCGTCGAGCCGAGCTGCCGAGTGGATTCGCGAGTTCAACGAATATCTGATGAAAGATCCCTCGGGCAATTCCGTGCCTGCTTTTGAAACCATCCGGCTCCCGCATGACCATACTCAGGGGCCGACCTCCGGCGATTTTGCGCCCGTCGCCGAAGTCGCCGACAATGACTACGGTGTCGCGCAAATTGTGCAGGCCATCAGCAATAGCCCAATCTGGACCAGTTCGGCGATCTTCATTATCGAGGACGATGCGCAAGATGGTCCCGACCATGTCGATTGCCACCGTTCCACCACCTACGTCATTAGCCCCTGGATCACCCAGGGGGCCATCGATCATCAGTTCTACAATCAGACCAGCGTGCTGAAGACGATGGAAATGATTCTGGGTCTGCCGCCGCTCACCTCTTATGACGCGACGGCCATTCCCATCAACGATTGGAACAGCCAACCTTCCAACAATGCACCCTACACTGCTGTGCTGCCGGCGCAGGACATCATTTGCGCCCAATCTCCCGACTTGAACACGTTGAGCGCTTCCGATCCAATGCGCAGAATGATGATTCGCGCCGGCCAAATGGATTTCGAGCATCCCGACAGTGCCCCGGACCGGGAACTGAACGAGATGATCTGGAAATCCGTGAAGGGAGTGAACTCACAAATGCCTGAACCGCGTCACAGCGGGACGGCTCCAGACAACGACGGTGACGACGACTAGTCGCCTGCGTTAAAGTAATCAGCGACTCTACTATGGCCGGCATCCATTGGGTGCAGGCCTTTTTCATTTTGTCGCTGCCGACCCGGGCAGAATAACTTACACCAAGGGCGGGAGGGCGGGCTGGGGCCTCGTGGAGCGGCCTTAGCGGCGTAGCCTAGAACCCCGGCGGCCGCTCGCCAACCACGCCGTAGCTACGCTCGAGCGCAAGGCCCGCTTGTCCTAACGTGCCCTCCTCAAAGAGTTGCCCGATCAGGGTGACGCCGTGTGGCACTCGTCGCGGCGGCGAGAACTGCGGGAGCGGATGGGCAGGATCCGGAGCCCAGTCACTGCGCGCTTCCGCCACCTCGACAAAGCCCGCGCGCAGTGTAAGCGACGGATGCCCGGTGAAGTTGGTAAGGGTGAGCATCTCATCGCGCAGCGAAGGCACCAGCAGCAGGTCCACCTGGTGAAAGACACGGGCCATCTCGATGGCCACCTTGCGCCGGAACCGGTCTGCCTGGACGAGGTCCACTGCCGACAGAAACCGTGCCTGGCGGAAAGTATTGGGCCACGCGTCGGGCACCTGCATCTTGAGCTGGTTCAGCCCGCCGTTAAGCGTCAGCTCCTCGAACGCAGCAGCAGCTTCGGCGAACAGGATCAAATCGAGCGAGTCATAGGGCCAGTCCGGAATAGCCACCCCGACCGGAACCATGCCGACTTTCTTGACCGCCTCCAGCGCGGCGCGATCTACGTCGGTGGCGGGGTTCTGCTTCATCCAAGCCGGGAAGTAGCCTACGCGCAGCCCTTGCACGCTGGCATCAGCATTGAAATCAAGTTTGCTTGGCACGCTTGATAAGTCGCCCGGGTCGGGGCCCGAGATGGTGTTCAGCACCAGCATCGCGTCCTCAACGCTGCGAGTCATAGGGCCTAATTTATCCAGTGACCAGCAGAGGGTCATGGCGCCCGTGCGCGCGACACGACCGAAGGTTGGCCGTAGTCCGGTGACTCCGCAGCGCATGGAGGGACTCACGATGCTGCCGCCGGTTTCGCTTCCGATGGCGAACCCCACTAATCCTGCTGCCGTGGCCGCGCCCGGACCTGCGCTCGAGCCCGACGATCCCTCCTCCAGCAGCCACGGGTTCATGGTCTGGCCGCCGAACCAGATGTCATTCAGTGCCAGAGCGCCCAGACTTAGCTTGGCGACCAGCACCGCGCCCGCATCGTTAAGACGCTGGACGACAACCGCGTCCTTGGTGGGGATGCGATTCCGAAAGGGCTCAGCGCCGTAGGTTGTGGGGATGCCCGCCGTGTCCAGAAGGTCCTTGGCGCCCCAGGGGACCCCGTGCAACGGCCCGCGGTACTTGCCCGCCGCAATCTCTTGGTCAGCCTTCTTAGCTTGGGCGAGCGCCAGCTCGCGTGTGAGCGTGATGACGCAGCGCAGCGTGGGATTGAATTGCTCCAGCCGCGCGAGGTAGAGCCGGGTGAGTCGCTCGGAGCTGAGCTTTCGTTGCTGGATCCAGAGCGAGAACTGGGTCACCGTCGCGTACGCGATGTCTTCCTCATGGGTGGGCAACGGTCCGGGATCGGTCTTGCTGCGCACGAAGTGCTGGCTAGCCGGACCGGACTTCTCATCCGGCAGTACCGGATTCCACAGCGCTGCGGGCGCAAGAGTAGGCTCCAGTGCCACTTTGTGCGGTCCCGCCCTCATCTCATAGAGTGGAGCCATGGCGCTACGCCAGTTGCTGGCCGCCTGGGCGAGTTCCTCTGCGCTCAACTCCGCTTCCACCAGCTTTTCAGCTTGTGCAAAGGTCGCAGGCGAAACCTCCGGCCCAACGGGGGGAGCGGTGCCGAAGGCAGGCGGCGCGCCCGGCTGCTGCTCCGCTGGCTCCTGGGTATGACCGTAAGAAGCGACGGCGGCCCCTAACAGGGCAAGAGGCGTGCAGGTCAAAAATTGTCTGCGCGATTTCGCCATATTTTTCCTCCAACCGCTCGTTGCCTTTTCTGTACCGAGTTGCGCTTGCTTGGCAAGATACACCACCATCAAATTGGGCGAATGATCTTTGCCGATGTGCTTTTGCGGAAGAAATATAAGCAACAGGACAAGGGCGGGTCGGGTTTTCAAGACCGCCGGTTTCAACCGCTCACACATCCCTCCGCGTGAGGAGTTAGCAATAGTTTAGAAGCAGTGGAAATCGCGGCATAAGATCACCGTCGCGACTCCTCATCGGTCGCCGCCCTTACTGCCGAGGCGTAACTTGACGGGTCGCCCACCGTGTACCACTTCCCCGCAGTAAGCAGGAAGGCGCAAACTGGCCCCCCGTTGTGCAGGCGGCGAATCACCGAATCCGTGAACCACACTTCGTTATCCCGACCCGGAGTGATAGCACGAAGAGTCTCCATCAACTCCGGAGTAACCAGGTAACGTCCGAATGCAGCCAGGTTCGATGTTGTTTCCGACGGCATAGGTTTTTCCAGCAATCGCGAGACGTAACGAAGACCGCCTTGCTCGCAAGTTTCCAGGATTCCGAATTGAGATCTCCTGGACGATTCCACTTCTTGCGCTGCCAGCACCGGACAACCCGTGCGCTCAAAAACGTCGATCAAGCCCTGGGACGCATTCTCGCCCAGAACGACGTCATCTCCGAAGGCATAAACACACGGCTCCGGGCCCACCACGTCAGCGGCCATAATCAGCGGCGTCCCATTTCCATAGTTGCCGGTTTGTTCGAGAACAGTAAATTCCATTCCCGTCAGCATTGCCTGATATCGCTGAACCAGAGGATCATCAGCAATTTTTGCGGGCGGACTTACCGAAGTATCGAGCAGGATCTCGATCGTCGGCAATGTTTGTTTGCCAACCACCAATATGACTCTGCGAATGCCGGCGTCAAGGAACTCCAACAGCAGGTGGGCCATGACAGGTATGCGGCCTAGCGGAAACAACTCCTTAGGAACTGCTTTGCTCGCAGGCCACATCCTGGTGGCATGCCCGGCGGCAGCGATAACGGCAGTTGTGACTTTCGGAGGAACGCCCATAAGATTCGATTCGTTACGTCCCTTGCTTACGACTCAGTTGCGACGAGGTCCCAGAGGGAGATGAGCGAACTGATCGTGAAGGATCAATCTGGCAGGATACCAAAGGCACTACGAATCGCGCGAATCTCTCCGTACGCGGGGCAGTGGGTTAGTTTCAATTGTCGAATGGTAGAGCGGGCCTTTTTAGGCCCGCGTCCGAAACGCAAAGAAAGATCCGAGTGCCTTTAGGCACGGCACAAACCGCGAACCCTGTGCCGCCCCTGCCGGGGCTTCCGCTGGAAGAGGGCTGCCTGGACGCGGACCTGAAGGTCCGCCCTACCCAAATTCACAAATCACAATTGAAACGAACCCCCTACCGGACGCGACCGGGCTGTTACTCGGCCAGGCTCGTGCTGACTCTATAAAACCGGCTCGCGTGTCGCTGGCCCGTTGCCGCGCTCGCGGGCTGCCATTTCGGTCTCTGCCTGCTTCAGCGCGTCCTGCGGATCACGGCCAGTAACCGCCTTGTACCAGGCGGGATGATTCGTCCAGGCCCATGATTCGCTCACCGTACCGCGGGTCATCGCCTGGATGGTCCCGGGCTCGCCGAAGGTGCTGAGGTAGATGTGGAAGAAAATCCCAAACAGCATGATCAGGGCTGAAATGTCATGGATGATGTACGAGATCGCCACCAGGATGCGCCCGAAAACCTCCGGGAACCACATGATCACGCCGGTGATGAAGTAGGCAATAGATCCGCACACAATCTCCCAGAACATTAACTTCTGGCCGCCGTTGAAGAAGCCGGTTTCAGGGGATTCCGTGGAGTCGCTACGCGTGACATAGTTCCTCATGCGTTTCATCCAGCGCGAGTCGGCGGGCGTCCAGGTCATGACCTGCCACCAATTCAGCGCCTGCAGCCCAAAGAAGAAGACAAAACCCAGTCCAAACCAGGGATGCAGGAAGCGTGTCATGGCTCCGCCGCCAAACAAAGGCGTGAAGAAGCGGAAGATCCACGGTAGATAGATCCCGAACCCGGACAGCAGCGCGAGGAAGAAGAAGATCCCGACCATCCAGTGGAGAAAGCGGGTGTACACGGGATGACGCAACAATTCACCAACATAGACAACTGTGCGCCCGAGACGATCAATGGCATTGGTTCGATGTACGAAGCGATTGGCCGATGTCGCCATCTAGTTCTCCTTCCCCGCGGGAGTTGGTGGCGGGTCGATTAATTTCACCGGCGGAATGGGATGCGGGCGCCGCGGGCCTTCGAATACGTAGTGCATGACTACGCCCACAAAGCCCAGCATCGCGCCAATCAGTCCGATGGGCTTGAAGATGCTCTTCCACACAGTGAATGCCAAAGGAATCCTTGGACTCGCCGGCAGGTTGCCGTACTTCTCGGGCTTGGTAATGTCGTGCAGCACGTAGATAACTCCGGTGCCGCCAATAGTGTCCGGGTCATACACGCCTGCGTTCTTGAAGCCCGAGACGTCGCGCAACTGCTTGGCGCGGTTCTCGGCCAGGAACTTCATGTCATCCTTGGTTCCGAAGTGCAGGCATCCGGTTGGGCAGGACTTGATGCAGGCGGGCTCCAAGCCGGCTCCCACTCTGTCAGAGCACAGAGTGCACTTATAAACCTTCTTGGTGCTGTGATTGTACTTCGGAATGTTGAAGGGACAGCCGGAGACGCAGAACTGGCAGCCGATACAGTTTTCCTGCTGGAAATCGACAATGCCGTTGGAGTACTGAACGATGGCGCCGTCGGCAGGACATGCCGCCAGACAACCGGGATCGGCGCAGTGCATGCACTGGTGCTTGCGCATCAGCCACGCGAAGCTGCCATCGTCGTGCTGGTCCTCATTGAACTTGATGAGGTTCCAGTAGTTCCAGTCGGTGTCGGGCATCGTCTGGTAAGTGTTGTCAAACTGCGTGGTCTGGAACGGCATGTCGTTCCACTCGACGCAGGCCACTTCACACGCCTTGCACCCGATGCAGGTAGTGGTGTCGATCAGCTTGCACACCTTGTCCTGCCGTTGCGTGCCTTCGCCGGCCACCGGCCCCGGATGGGCCGAGATTTGCTGGATTCGTAATGTGCCGCGATCGCCCATCTCGTCCCTCCTTTACACTTTCTCCAGCTTCACCAGGAACCCTTTGAATTCCGGAGTGTAGGCGTTGGGGTCAATCACCGTTGGCGTCAACACGTTGACGAGCTTTTTGGACGTCCTGCCCTCGTCCTCCGAAATTCCGAGGAAGCCCCAATGGATCGGCATCCCAATCTGGTAGGTCTTCTTGCCATCCACCATCATGGGCTTGATGCGCTGGGTAACCATCGCCTTCGCGATGTAATCACCACGGGCGCTGGTCACCTTGACCTTGTCACCACCCTTAATCCCCATGTCGTTGGCCAGCTCCGCCGGTATCTCCACGAACGGCACTGGAACCAGTTGTACGTTCATGGGATTGTTCTTCGTCCAATAGTGATAGTGCTCCGTGAGCCGGTAGGTGGTGCAGACGAGGTTGTAGCCTTCCTTGGTAGTCCCATACTTGTCCAGCGGGGTCTTGTATTTCTTCACCACTGGGTTGTTGGATTGGTTGGGATGCAGCGGGTTGTCGATCGGACTCTCGATAGGCTCGTAGAACTCCGGGAAGGGGCCGTCCGCCATCGCACCCAGCGGCACGAAGATGCGTCCGATACCCTCCGGATTCATGATGAACGGGCCCATGTGCTCTTGCGGCTTAGAGTCGGCCTTGAAGTCAGGAACATCGTTGCCCACCCACTTCTGAGCGGTCTCGTTCCACCAAATTTGCTTGCGCGACGGGTCCCACGGCTTGCCCGACAAATCGCACGAAGCCCGGTTGTACAGCACCCGCCGATTTGCCGGCCATGACCACGCCCAGTTCGGGTAAATTCCCTGCCCCGACGGGTCTTCCGTTCCACGCCGCTGTAACATCGGTCCGGCTTCGGTCCACGATCCGGAATAGATCCAGTTTCCGCAACTCGTGGTGCCGTCGTCGCGCAGCATGGCGAAGCCCGGCAGTTGCTGCCCGGCTTTCAGCGAGACCCCGGTCTTCTCATCGCTGATGTCGGCCAGTGCCTTGCCGTTGATCTCCTTCGCTATCTCCGACAGCGAAGGATGCTGCGGTAGCGTGTAAGTCCACGATGCATTCAGAATCGGATCGGGGAACTTGCCTCCCTCTTTCTGATACAGCTCGCGCACCTTCAGGAAGATCTGCGCCAGAATGTCCTGGTCGAGACGGCAGTCTCCGGGCGGCGGCAGCGCCGCGTTTTTCCATTGCAGCCAGCGGGCGGAGTTAGTGAAACTCCCGTCCTTTTCGGCAAACCCGGCTCCCGGCAGCCGATAGACCGTGGTGTTGATCTGCTTCATCTCCTCCGCGGTCGTCCCCGGCGCCATCCAGAAGCTGCTGGTTTCGTCGGGATAAATCTCGCACACCACCACGAAATCGGTCTTCTTTAGGCTGTCAATGTTCTTCTGCGTATCCGGGCCGATCATTACCCCGTTCATGCCAAAGGCGAAGAATCCTTTGACCTTGCCCTTGTACATGTCGTCCCAGATATTGACCCAGGAATAGTTGCGGTCAAGCCTCGGCAGGTAATTGAAAGCGAAGTCGTTCTCTTTGGTGGCGGCGTTCCCGTACATCGCCTTCAGGAACGACACCATGAACTTGGGCGTGTTCGACCAGTAGTTGAACGAATCCCACTCGTTGGGCTTCGCGGGCTTGGGCGTGATCCGTTCCACATATGACTTTAGGTCTTTGTCAGCCGGCGTGGGCATTTTCAAGTAGCCCGGCAGGACGTCGAAAATTCCTGCCATGTCGGTTGCGCCTTGGATGTTGGAGTGCCCGCGCAAAGCGTTTACGCCGCCGCCGGCGCGGCCGACGTTGCCCAGCAACAACTGCGTCATCGCCGCGGTGCGGATGATCTGCGTCCCGAAGCTGTGCTGCGTCCAGCCCACCGCGTAAATGATGGTGGCGACCTTCTTCATGTCACCGTCTTTGCGCACCGAGGTGAACAAGTCGTAGGCCTTGAGGATTTGGTCCTGCGGAATGCCGGTGATGCGCGATACCATCTCCGGCGTATAGCGCGAGTACTGCTGCTTCAGCAGTTGATAGACACACCGCGGATGCTGCAGCGAGAGATCGTAGGCGATGTTCGGAGGTAGGGACGGAGGAGGAATCGCTCCCCCACCGATGGCCTTCGCACCAGCCGGACCTCCCGCCTGGTGGCCCTGTCCTTCGGCGCCGTGGCCGGAGGTGCCGCCATGTTCGGCAGCAGGGACAGCACCCTGCGGTTCGTGACCTTGAGGCGCTCCCTGTGTTGCCGGAGTCCCAGCCGCAACAACTTTGCCGGTTTCGTTCCCGCCCTCCTGGTAATTCCAGGTGGCCTTGTCGTAGACCTTGGTCTCGTCGTTGAAGCCCGAAAAGAGCCCGTCTTCGGGCAGCTTGAAGCCGTCCTTAATAATGAAGGCAGCGTTGGTGTAATTGACTAGATATTCCTTCGCCACGCGCTCGTGAGCAAGGGCGTAATTGATCAGACCGCCGAGGAAGGCGATGTCTGCGCCGGCGCGGATCTGGCAGAACAGATCGGCCTGGGTTGCGGTGCGGGTGAATCGCGGATCAACCACGATGATCTTCGCATTACGGTTCCGCTTGGCTTCGACCACCCATTTGAAGCCGCAGGGGTGATTTTCGGCCGGGTTCCCACCCATGATCAACATCATGTCGGTGTTCTTGATGTCGATCCAGCCGTTGGTCATCGCCCCGCGCCCGAAAGTTGGTCCCAAACTTGAGACCGTGGGGCCGTGTCAAACCCGTGCCTGGTTTTCCAGGCACGTCACCCCCAAACTCCGCATCGTCTTCACGACCAGATAATTGAACTCATTGGTGTCGGTGCAGCCACCGGTGAATGCAATGGACTCACACCGGTTCGCGGTACGCCCCTGCGCGTCCGTTTCGATGAAGGTCGCGTCGCGCGTCTTCTTGGTCCAGTGCGCGATCTCGTCGATCGCCTGGTCCCACGGGATGTCCTCCCAATGGTCGGAGCCGGGACGCCTCACCTGCGGCTTCAGCAGGCGACGATCATTCTGAATGTCCTGCTGCAGCGAAGCGCCCTTGGGGCACAGCGTGCCCCGGTTGATGGGATGGTCGGGATCGCCTTCCACGTGGATGACCTGCGGCGTGACGTTCTTCGCCTTGTCGCCGATGGTATGGATGATGACACCGCAGCTCACCGAACAGTAGGGGCAAGTGCTGCGAGTTTCGGTCGATCGTGAGATTTTCAGGCTCGCAGCCTGCGCCATCAGCGGCTGCGCATCAAAGCCGAAAACCGTAATTCCGGCAGCGCCGAGGATGCCGGTCTTGAAGAATGCCCGTCTGGAAACATCCATTACGCAGACCTCCGTAACGAACGGCTAGCAACCTTGAAAATGTGTAGGAATGGAACGCGACTGCTTTGCCAGCGCATGGACGACAGAACCAAGAATGTGTGCGCAGTGCGGTTCACATCTCTACCAAGACGTTACTGCACGACCAGGGACCCACATCTGAACAAAAACAACGAAGCAGCGTACAACGCGAGGGCGATGGCGGTCAAATGGAATCCGGACCTACTGCAGGCGAGCGTCCTTCTGAGCGAAGGCCGCCCGACTTTGGGTGTCATCCCGGAGGAGATGCCGGCCCGTCGCCAGGAACCAGCGCCGTAGGCGCGGCTCAGTTTAGCCCAGCACGGAGCCGGCAGGCGGAGCGCTGGGTAGGGTAAGAGAATTGGCGCCAGCCCCGCCAGGGGCGGCACTTCCCCTAAAATCCCATTATATTCGACCTTATCTTTGTGTACCCTTGTTCTGCCGCCCACAGGTCCAGCGGCGCGGTCGCGATTTCGTCCACCAGGGGTACCGCGAGGCCGTCCACTGTCATGTCCACCGATTTCAGATAGTACTTGCACGTATCGCAGGCCTCCACGCGCACCGCGGCGAGGTCGTCGGCCGAATAGCGCGGCAGTTTCTGATAATCCTCCTCGCCGCAGACGGGACACAGAATCCGCCGAAACTCCCACTCGGTCACACAGAAGGAACAAATCAGAAATCGCTTGCCGCCGTCACCTTCGGGACGCAGCACCGCAACCTGCGGCCTCGCGCCGCACACCGGGCACACCGAGCCCGAGAATCCAGCAAGCTGCACGGCCTGCTCTGCGGCCAGATTCTCGGCCAGCGGCTGGAACAAAACGCGGGCGAAAAACAAACTTGCCCCGGTATCATCGCCCTCGGTCGCAGAAAGAAAATCGTCTAGCATCCGGCGTCGTTGGTCCGAGGAGACGCTGCTCACCCTCGCGGCCTCCTGTGCAAGCTTTGATGGTCCACTGCTCTGCACTAACGAGAACAAGCGCGGCAAATGCTTCGCAGCCATGTCAACATCGAGCTGTTTGCGAAATGGATTTGCGATGTCCAGAGCGATGGAAGGCCGCGCAGAAATCTCATCGTAGAGCATCTTCTGAAAGTCGAGGATGCGCCGGTAGAACGCCAGCACCTCGGCAGTGGCTGGACTCCTCTCGGCGAGATGAATCGCCCGCTGGATGCGCTTACCCCAATCAGGCCTCGTCGTCTGAACCATGGATGGCAACCGGCACGCTCTTGCGAGTCACTAGAAACAATACAACAATCAACGTTGTCATCCTGAATGTTGCGGCATGCGGCCCACCCCTAGGAATAAAAACTCACCACAGAGGCACAGAGATCATGGAGAATACGCTGTAGAAACAAAACCTCTGGATCCTCTGTGTCTCTGTGGTTAACGATTTTCGACCGTGCGTTTACACTAGCCCTGAAAATGACCACCATGCGATCTCATCGAATCAGGTTCTACCTGCCCGCGTTACTCCTCGCCGCCGCCCTCCACGCGCAGCAGCCTGCGAACCAGCTTCCCCCAGTTCCGGGCAAAACCTTTACCATCACGCCGCAAGCAGGCTATCGCAACGAGCCTTCCATCGCGGTGAACGCAAAGAACCCGTCACAGGTCGTGGCGGCTTACCAGGTTCCAGCCACAGTAGCGTACTCGCAGGACGGCGGCAGCTCGTGGAAAGTCGCTACCGGCACCGCCCCCAAGGATTACCGCATTTCCGGAGACGTATCCGTCATCTACGACAAGCACGGCGCGGCCATTCTCTGCTACATTGCCTTCGACAAGCTGGGCACCATCAACTATTGGGCGCACGGGGCCACGCGCAACGGCATCTTCGTGCGCCGCTCGCCCGACGGCGGAGCGACCTGGGAGACGGAAGCGCATGCCGTCATCGCCCGGCCTACGAAGCCCGGCATTCCGTTCGAGGACAAGCCCTACATCGCCGCCGACAACACCAACAGCAAGTTCGCCGGCAACCTCTACGTCGGCTGGACCGAGTTCCGCCTTGAC
>Ga0209656_10000196_pt1 | contig 39623 bp, 36 predicted proteins | sample BogFormECP12_OM2_FD_188239 | JGI IMG/M metagenome (GOLD analysis project Ga0209656, IMG submission 188239) | Bog forest soil microbial communities from Calvert Island, British Columbia, Canada - ECP12_OM2 (SPAdes) (version 2) | ecosystem: Environmental > Aquatic > Freshwater > Wetlands > Bog ...
AGCTTCCTCTAATGCGACCCGGGCCTGGCGGAAGATCTCCGACGGGATGAGCTGCTGGTCGTCGGGGACGATGCCGCCGGTGTCGACAACGCGCAACTTGTGGCCGGTCCATTCGACATCGCCGTAGAGACGATCACGCGTGATGCCCGGCTCGTCGCCTACGATGGCGCGGCGTGAGCCCACAAGCCGGTTGAAGAGCGTGGACTTGCCGACATTGGGGCGTCCGACGATGGCCAGCGTGCCGGCAAAGGGTGCGTCCCCGCGCTGGGCAATGCTGCTGGACTCAAATTGCATGCGACGATTCACTGAGACTCTTCCTGCCGATGATAAGGGCGGCTCGCAAATTGTAACCTAGTTAGTTATAATTTATAACGTTGGAGGTTATCTATATGAACATTTTAGTTGCTGACGAAGCATGGCTTGCCACGGCCCTGTTGCACCGGGAACACCCCGACGCTGCAGATTTCAGCCTGGGCGAAATACGGGACCGTGCATTGCAAGAGTTCCATGATAACCGTCCCGGTGTTTGGCAGCACATTGTGAGCCACTGCGTCGCGTCGAACCGCCCTAGCCCTGCTCAGTATCGCATGCTCCATGGCACGGCACGCGGTCGGCGGCGGCTTTACCGGCCGGGCGATCCGGTGCATCCAGAGCGAAAAGGGAAAATTCATCCGGAGAAAAGGGACATCCCTGATCGCTATCGTAACTTGGTGGACTGGTATCTAGGAGATTACAGCCGCCAGCGCACCCCTGTGTCGGGATCCAGCCGCCCGTCCGTCTGGCTGCGATTTGTGGGACTGATTCCCGCCTACGACTTGAAGAAAATGTCTGAAGCAATTCGTTCCGCTTGCGAACAGGTAGATCCGAATGAATGGTAGAGCGCTGGTGGACACTAACGTCATCATCGGACTGTTCTCCGGCGATCCTGTCATCGAGCAGAATCTCGAAAGCAAGACGGCTCTCTTTCTATGTGTGCCGGTCCTCGGAGAGCTGCGCTATGGGGCGCTGGCTTCGACGCGCGTCGAACAGAACCTCGCCCGCCTCGATGAATTCAGCAAAACAGTCCAGCTTTTGCCCTGCGACTCTCAAACTGCCATATGCTATTCGGCCGTGAGATTCGACCTACGAAAAAAGGGACGACCGATCCCGGAAAATGACGTTTGGATCGCAGCCATAGCCCGTCAGCATAAGCTCACGCTCGTATCTCGGGACGCTCATTTTCAGGGGATTGAGGGCTTAGAGATAGAACTCTTGTAATTGTCGGACTACGCCAAGAGGTGCTCCGTGGTTGAGTTTAGGAACGGTGTTGACGGAAAAACTTGCACTGGTTCCGATACTTGCAAACCTCTTACCGATTTTTATACCGATCCTACCCATCCCGCCTCTCAAGGTGGCCGTCACTGCCGCTATAAGGAGTGCCATAAGAAGGACGCCGCCAAGCGGAGAGTACCCTCGCGAAGAATTGGGGCGATGTCCTCAAGTTGAGAAAATCCATTACCGTCGTTCGCCTTCTCTTTTCGGGTAGTATCAAGGCTCTGATGTCCTCTTCGTCACAAAAGGCGGCTCCCAGCGCCGCAATGGCCGCGCGTTTACCGTCGCTGTACCAGTTCTTTGGGCCCGGCGGCGTCTTGGCGCGCACGCATCCGGCGTATGAGTTCCGCCGTGGACAACTACAGATGGCGGAGGCCGTCGAGCAGGCGCTGACGGAGCGCCGCCACTTGATCGTCGAAGCTGGCACGGGCACCGGCAAAACTCTGGCGTATCTGCTGCCGGTCATCCGCTCGGGGAAGCGCGTCATCATCTCGACGGGGACGAAGACCTTGCAGGAGCAGCTTTTCTTCAAGGACATTCCGTTCCTGCAGCAGCATCTCGGCGAGCTGCGCGTCTGCTACATGAAGGGACGCGCCAATTATCTCTGCCGCAAGAAACTGTACGATCTTACCGAGCAGCCAGTGCTGAACGGTCTGGAAGAGACCAGCCAGTTCCGCATCATCAGCGACTGGGAGAAGACGACCGAGACCGGCGACCGCGCGGAGCTGGCTGAACTGCCAGAGAACAGCTACTTGTGGCCGAAGCTTGACGCGCGTACCGACCGCTGCACTGGCTCCGACTGTCAGCAATTCGACCGCTGCTTCATCACCGAGATGCGCCGCCGCGCCGCCGAGAGCGACATTATCATCGTGAATCATCACCTGTTCTGCGCCGACCTGGCGATCAAGGCTGCGGCTGACCGCGCGCCCGATGCCGGCGTGTTGCCGGACGCAGGCGTGGTGGTGTTCGACGAAGCGCACGAACTGGAGGATGTGGCCACCGACTACTTCGGCGTCACGGTCTCGAACCTCCGTGTGGAGGAACTGCTTCGCGACGTGGAGAACACGCTGCGACGCGTAAATGTGCCGCTGATCGAGGTCATGCCCGCGTGCGGCCAAGTCCGCGACCGCTCCCAGTTTTTCTTTTCGCTCATTCCGCCGGGCGAGGGCCGGTTTGCCTTCGAGAATCGCCCCGAGTTCCTGGAAGAGAATGGCGATGAGTACCTCGGCTTCCAAAATGCGCTGTTGCACCTGTACACGGAGCTGCAGGCGATTCCCAACAAGCCCGAAGAGGTACACGCGCTCGCCCGCCGCGTGGAAGAGGTGCGAGTGCAGCTCGGGTTCATCCTGGAATCGAAAGCGCGCAACACAGTTTTCTGGATCGAGCGCCGCACCGGACGTGGCGCCCAGCACAATGTCTTTCTGCAAGCTACGCCGATCACCGTTTCCGATATTCTGCGCACCACGTTGTTCGAGCATCTGGAATCGGCAGTGCTCACGTCGGCAACGCTGGCCGTGTCCGGGGGCTTTGAGTATGTGCGCAACCGGGTTGGAATTCAGCACGCGCGCGAACTGGTGGTGCAATCGCACTTTGACTACGAGAGCCAGGCGCTGCTGTATGTGCCGCCCGATTTGCCTGATCCGCGCCAGCCGCAGTTCGTGGAACGCGCTGCACAACGCGTCCGAGAGTTGCTGGAGATCACGCGCGGGCGGGCGTTTTGCCTGTTTACCAGTTACGCGTTGATGAACCAACTCCACGCGCGGCTACTGGGTGAGTTACCGTTTCCGGTGCTGTTGCAGGGCAGCGCGCCCAAGAACGTGCTGCTGGAGGAATTCAGGCTTACCCCCAACGCCGTGCTGTTCGCGACCTCGTCGTTCTGGCAAGGGGTTGACGTGCAGGGCGAGCAATTGAGCTGCGTCATCATCGACAAGCTGCCGTTCGCCGTGCCGAACGATCCCGTGACTGCCGCGCGCATTAAGGCGATTGATGAAGACGGCGGCAATGCGTTCTATCAGTATCAGGTCCCGAGCGCTGTGATCTCCTTGAAGCAGGGCTTCGGCAGGCTGATCCGGTCGCTGCATGATCGCGGGCTGCTGTGCCTGCTCGACAATCGAATCCTGAAGAAGCAGTATGGGCGGGTGTTCCTCGACAGCCTGCCGAAGTACGGGCGGACGACGGACATCAAGGTGGTGGAAAGCTTCTTCGCTTCCTAGACTCCGACAAGAAGGCAGACACCGCCGCCTCCCGCGTGACAGTCGGGAAGTCATCCAGGAACTCGGCCAGGGTCTGCCCGCCTTCCAGGTAGTCAAGCAGCGCCTGGAAAGGAACGCGTGTCCCGCGAAAGACTGGTGTGCCTCCGAGAATCTCGGGGTCTTTCACGATGACTTCGTTGACCGGCGACATGGCCCCTCTATCTTACGTCCAAACAAGCTAGAATAGTAAGTTCGCTGTAACCCGCCTATTTGCGCTGTTGCAGCCGGGCCGGGGCCCCCATCGAACGCCGGTTTTGCGTTCGATGGGGTGGAGAGAGCATGTTCGAAGTTACCGTAGAAGACACATTTTCCGCCGGTCATTACCTGCGCAATTATCGCGGCAAGTGCGAGAAGCCTCACGGGCACAATTACCGCGTTCGCGTCACCCTGAGCGGCGAAGAACTGGATCAAGCCGGACTGCTGTTGGATTTCAAAGAACTGAAAGACATTCTGCGCCCGGTGATGAACTATCTCGACCACGAGATGATGAACGAACTGGAACCGTTCACTACGATCAATCCGTCGGCGGAAAACTTGGCCAAGTACTTTTACGATGAAACCAACTCGCGTCTGAAGCAAAGCACCAACGGCCGGGTGCGGGTGAAGGACGTGACCATCTGGGAAACCGACACGACCACAGCCCGCTACAGCGAGTAGCAACCGGCCGAAGATTTGGCTGCCAGGGCGCAGCCAAGGCCGCGCCTCTTCAAAACCGTGCAGATCATCGAGATTTACAAGTCGCTGCAAGGTGAGTCCTCCTACACCGGACTGCCGTGCGTGTTTGTGCGGCTGGCGGGATGCAATCTGCGCTGCACGTGGTGCGACAGCGAATATACCTTCAAGGGTGGCCAGCGCATGACGCTGGAGGAGATAGAGCGCGAAGTGCGTCGTCTTGCACCCGATGGCGGGCTGGTCGAAATTACCGGCGGCGAACCGCTGTTGCAGGAGCGCGAAGCGGTCGTGTTGATGGAGCGCCTCCTCAGCTCGGGCTACACCGTCCTGCTGGAAACCAGTGGCGAGCGCCCGCTGGAGCGGGTCCCTCGCCAAGTGGTGAAAATTGTAGATGTAAAGTGTCCCGACTCAGGCGAAGGCGACACATTTCGCATGGAGAACCTTGCGGCCCTAACTTCGCGCGACGAGGTGAAGTTTGTCATTGCCGGCCGGCACGACTATGAGTTTGCGCGCGACTTTATCAAGGAGCACGCCCTAAGCTTGCAGGTCGCGTCGGTGATTCTGTCGCCGGCCTTTCGTAAGGATGCTGCCGGAAGCCGTGATACGTCCCATTGCCTGGTGGATCCTCAGCAGCTCGCTGAGTGGATGCTTGCGGACGGGGTGAAGGCGCGGCTGGGACTGCAGATCCATAAGTTCATCTGGGAGCCTTCGCTGAAGGGTGTGTAGGCGGTGACCAAGACTTGTCATCACGAGCGAAGCGAGGGATCTGCTTTTGGAGGGCCATGCGGACAGCAGATGCCTCGCTGCGCTCGTCATGACAACTTGAAGAGGACCGATGGAGCGTAGTCAAGCAGCGCAGGTCGTGGTGGCACTCAGTGGCGGCATGGACTCTGCCGTCTGCGCTGCGTTGGCGGTGCGCGACTTCGGTACAGAAGCGGTAGCTGCCCTGCATATCAGCTACGGACAGCGTACCGAAGCCCGCGAGCAGCAAGCGTTTCAGGCCATCTGCGAACGGCTGCACATTCGCAACCGCTTGGTTGTGCGCACTCTGTTCTTTCGCGCCATTGGAGGCTCCGCGCTGACGGACCAGGGGATCGCCGTTCCGGTTAGCGGCCCGGAGATCGGCGTGCAAATACCCGTAACGTACGTCCCTTTTCGCAACGCGCATTTTCTGTCGGCCGCGGTAAGTTGGGCTGAGGTACTGGGTGCGGAGCGCATCTACATCGGCGCGGTGCAGCAGGACAGTTCCGGCTATCCGGATTGCCGCCCGGAGTATTATCAGGCGTTCAACGAAGTCATACGCGCCGGGACGAAGGAGGGGAAAATTCGCATCGAGACGCCGCTAATTGCCATGCGCAAGTTTGAGATTGTGACGCTTGGCCTTGAACTCCGTGCTCCCTTCGATTTAACGTGGTCATGCTATAGCCGGGAGGACCAGGCTTGCGGCAGTTGCGACAGTTGTGTACTCCGGCTCCGGGCTTTTGCCGGGGCTGGTGCACGCGATCCGATTCCCTATTTGTCGCCCGCTGCCATCGAGGATTTTTCTTGAACTTATACTTCAACATGGACAGCGTAGACCGGCACGTCGGCAGGGCGGTGCTGCATGCGGTTCCACGCGCTGGAGGAAAAATGAAAACACGTAGCAAACTCGTAATCTGGCTCGCACTCTTATTCGCCATAGGCGCGGTGCAGCTATGGGGGCAACCGACCGGAACGGTGAAGGGTTTCGCCAAGGACTCCAGTGGCAAGCCGATGGAGGGAGCGACGGTCCAACTCGTGGACGTTGACAATGGCAGAAAATTCGATCTGAAAACCAATGCCAAAGGCGAATATCAGTCGATCGCGATAACTGCCGGTACCTATGACATCACTCTGATAAAAGACGGCAAGGTGCTGGACAAGGTAAGCAAGGTACCCATCATGCCCGGGGACGAGCCGCGAGTTGTCAACTTCGACTTTACGGGTAAGCAAGCCGGGGTGACGGAAGAACAGAAGAAGCAAATGGAGGCCGCCAAGACACAAAATGAAAAGATCAAGTCTCTAAATGCCTCGCTCGCCCAGGCCAAACAGCTCGAAGCCACCGCCAAAGACGATGAAACCAAGGCCGGGCAACTCAAAGCGGCTGGCAAACAGGACGATGCCCAGGCGAAGCAACTTGAGGCCGACAAGAGTTGGAACGAAGCAATCACCGTGCTACAGCAGGCGACGCAGGTGGATCCCAACCAGGACGTAATATGGTTCACCCTGGGCGATGCGCAACGCGGCGCCAAGAAGTACACCGACGCCGTCGAGTCCTACCAGAAAGCCATCGCCATTAAATCCACGGTCGGCGCCTACCACAACAATCTGGCGGACGCTTACGCGAAGTCAGGGCAGACTGATAAGGCCGTGCAAGAGTACGCCGCGGCCGCGGCCGCTGAACCAGCCAATGCGGCAACCTATTATTTCAATGAAGGAGCGATCTTCACCAACACGGGCAAAATGGATGAGGCCATCGCCGCTTTCGACAAGGCCATTCAGGCCGATCCCACAAAAGCTGCTGCTTACTACTGGAAGGGCGTCAACCTTCTCGGAAAAGCGACAACCAAGGGCGACAAGATGGTTGCCCCGGAGGGCACCTCCCAAGCCTTCAACAAATACCTTGAATTGGACCCCAATGGGCAGTACGCGGACGCTGCCAAGCAGTTGCTGGCCAGCATTGGTGCGCCAGTCGAGACCACTTTCGGCAAAACAAAGAAGAAGTAGTAACCCAGCGGAATTGTTCAGGAGGGCGGCCATGTGCCGCCCTTTTTTCCTGGGTCGCGGACGGCGTGGGCCAGGTCAATTTCGTCCGCCTGATGCGCTTCCAGTAGAATTCGTGCAGCCGTCATGGCAAGCACAACCGCAACCGAACCCAAGCTTCTGTCATTCACCGGCGCGCGTCGGATCGTCGAGGAATACGCGGCTGAGCTCTCTCCAACTGAGCCCGAGATGCTGTCGCTGCTCGATGCTGTTGGACTGGTGCTCGCGGAAGATCTGCGCGCCGAGCGGGACTTCCCGCCTTTTCCGCGTTCGACACGCGATGGCTACGCAGTGCGAGCCACCGACGTGGCCGCGGCTCCTGCCAGGCTGCGTCTGATTGGCGAAGTCAGAGCTGGAGCGAGCGTCGAGGAGAGCGGCCTCAATATTGGGAAAGGCGAGGCGGCTGAAATCATGACCGGCGCGCCGGTCCCGTCTGGAGCCGATGCCGTTGTCATGGTGGAATACGCCGATCAAATCGAAAGCTGGGTAACGGTTCGGCGTGCGGTGAAAGCGGGCGAGAACATTGTCGCCGCCGGCTCTGAGGCCAGGCAGCGCTCGCTCATGGTTGGCCGCGGCACCCGGGTTACGCACACCACCGTTGCGGTGGCGGCAGCCATAGGACGATCCGAAATCGCTGCTTATCGTCGGCCCAGAGTTGCCATCCTCGCCACCGGCGATGAATTGGTTGACATCAATCTTCTGCCCGGACCCAACCAAATCCGCAACTCAAACAGCTACTCGTTGGCCGCCCAGGTTTACGCGGCTGGCGGCGACCCACAGATTCTGCCGGTCGCGCGCGATTCTGCGGACGAATTGGCGCTGCTGCTTCGCAAAGGGTTCGAGGCGGACTTGCTGCTGATCACCGGCGGCGTTTCCGCGGGCAAGTATGACTTGGTCGAACAAGTGCTTGCTTCCTTCGAAGCGCAGTTCGTCTTCACTGGGGCGCGCATCCAGCCGGGCAAACCGGTGGTTTTTGGGAGCGTCAGCATCCGCGAAAAGACGACGCCGTTCTTCGGCCTTCCTGGAAACCCGGTTTCGACCATGGTCACGTTCCAATTGTTTGCCCGGCCCCTGATTGACGTGCTCTCCGGCGCAAAGCCGCAGCCATTGCCATTTGCGACCGCCGCGCTAAAGTCGCCGTTCACGACGAAGACAGGGCTCACGCGGTTCCTGCCCGCAACCCTGGGCGGCACGTACGAGCAGCCGGAGGTCAAACTGGTTCGCTGGCAAGGTTCAGGAGACTTAATGGCCGTCTCGCGTTCGAACTGCTACATTGTGGTACCACCGGATCGGGAGCAGTTCAGCGCCGGCGAGTCGGTCGCTGTGCTCCTGTTCTGAGAGCTGCCAATGGCGAAGCGCAAAATCAACTCGAACCAGCTCTCACATTACGACGACGCGGGCCGAGCGAACATGGTCGACGTTTCGTCGAAGCAGCCCACGGTTCGCGAGGCCGAGGCGCAAGCCTTCGTGGCCATGAGTCGCAAGGTCGTCCGCGCTCTGCCCAAGAATCCCAAAGGCGACCCGCTGGAAGTCGCGCGGGTCGCCGGCGTCATGGCTGCCAAACGAACCTCCGAGCTCATTCCGATGTGCCATCCGATTCCGCTGAGCAAAGTCGAAGTGCACGCGGAAGTGCAGAAGGGCGGGGTAGCCATTCGCACCCGCGCCCGCACCACCGCAGTAACCGGAGTGGAGATGGAGGCCTTGGTCGCGGCGTCCATCGCGGCGCTCACGGTTTACGACATGTGTAAAGCGCTGGACAAGGGCATCGAGATTCGGGATGTCTTCCTGGTGCGCAAGTCGGGCGGTAAGAGCGGCGATTACCAACGGCGCAAGCCCGGGTAGCGAGCACCTGTTCCGGCCGGCAGATGGTGGGGTCAGCTTCAGAGTGCAAAGGGGAGGGAAACCATATGAAATGCTGCGCGCGGATTTGGATGAGTACAGCCTGTCTTTTCGCCGTGCTGACGCTTACGTTTGGGCAGCCTCCGGCACAGGCCCAGACCTACAACGTGCTGCATTACTTTACCGGCGGAAGTGACGGTGCAAATCCCATAGCCGGCTTGACGATGGATTCCCAAGGAATTCTTTACGGTACGGCTTCGGCTGGGGGTGCAAAAAGCTTTGGAACTGTCTATCGATTAGTGCCTTCAGGTTCCAGTTGGGCCTTCTCGCTGCTCTACACCTTCCAGGGGCAAACCGACGGCAGCGCTCCCTACGCCCGCGTGGGGTTCGGCCCTGATGGCAATCTTTATGGCGCCACTCATTCGGGGGGAGGCGGACCCGGATGCAAGGACCGGCACGGTTGCGGCACCGTCTTTCAGGTGAAGCCCCGACCGGGCACCGAGGAAATCGAAGTCTACCGCTTCGGTACCGACGATGGGAGCAATCCCGCTTACGGAGATTTGGTCTTCGATCAAGCGGGGAACTTGTATGGCACTACCCGGAACGGTGGTGCAAACCTGCAGGGCGCGGTGTACGAACTGGCTCCCAATGGCGTTAATTGGACGGAAACGGTGGTTTACAGTTTCGCCGGTACGCCGGATGGAGCTTCGCCTTTGAATGGCCCCATTTTCGATCATGCTGGCAACCTTTATGGCACAACCTCTGCCGGTGGAACTGGCGGTTGGGGAACAGTTTACGAGTTGAAGCCCGCCGGCTTGGGTTGGACGGAAAGCATTCTCCACGGTTTTCAGAACGGAAGCGACGGACTGACCCCCACTGGTGACGTATTCTTCGATCCATCGGGCCGTCTCTACGGAACGACTCAGGCAGGCGGCACGGGCGGCGGCGGTACGGTTTTCGAACTTACGCCCTCGGGTGAGGCTTGGAGCCTTAATACCCTCTACGACTTTAGCCAGCCAGCCCTGGGCGAGGAATACCGCACTTTGATAATGGACAAGGCGGGAAATCTCTACGGTACAAACTCCGGAGACGGCGTCACTCAGCAGGGCTCGGTTTTCAAGCTGACTCGGTCGAACGGCGCTTGGACGTATACGTCGCTGCACGACTTTACCGGCGGGCTCGATGGCGGAGCGCCTTTCGGGAGATTGGTTTTCGATGCGAAGGAAACCTCTACGGCACGGCGGCGGCGGGAGGAACCCACGGCAATGGCGTGGTGTTCGAGATCACACCCTGACCGCAACAAGCACCCCGTCTCCTCGCCTGCAGACCTGGCGGCTTATCGTGATATCGTTTTCCCGTGGGCATGAGAACTGCCGCTGTTCTGACTGTCAGTGATTCCGCGGCGTGGGGCGAACGCGCTGACGTCTCCGGCCCGGCGACCGCCGACCTGCTGCGCCAGAACGGATTCGAAGTTACACAGCAAGACATTGTTCCCGACGACCAGGCTGTGATCGAGTCGGCGCTGGTCCGCTTGAGCGAGCAAGTGCAGTTGGTCGTCACCACGGGAGGGACCGGCATCGCCGCGCGCGACATTACGCCCGAAGCCACACGAGCGGTCTGCGAGAAGCTGATCGACGGCATTCCCGAGAGAATGCGGTCCGAAGGATTGCAGCACACGCCGTTTGCCGTTCTGGGCCGTGGTTTGTGCGGCGTCCGCGGACGCTCGCTCATCCTCAACCTGCCCGGCAGCCCAAGCGGCGCGGTGGAGTCGCTGCAAGCCGTATTGCATATTTTGCCGCACGCCATCGATCTGCTCGCCGGCAAGACCGGCCACGACGAAGGATAAGGCGGCGGGCGAGAAATCCGTGCGAGCCCCGCGGAGACGGCACACCGAAGCGTTCGGTCGCGGCCTGGGGGGTGGTTACCCTACCCCCAAAATGTTACGAAAGTACAGTTACCAGACATGTACCTTCGTAATCTTGACAAAGCACTCTGCCCGTGTAATGTGGGAGTCAGGATCCGTCGCGAGGCGTGTCTGCGCTCGCCCCAGGGCGAGGCGATTCTGTTCTTTGAAAGCTTGACTTGCTGACCGAGCTCTCTTTTGGGACTTTCTGAAAGGGTGCGAGCGGGTGTGTCGGCCGGGATTCGGCGAAGGAAGGTAACCTGCTGAACGCGAGCGCCGGACAACAGCGTTGCCTTACGGCTGCTAGCTAAGTCTCTATTTTGCAGGATTTTGCGTGTAACCTTAATGTTTGCACGATCTTACGCGCACTCTTGTAAGATACTCATAACACTGGATTTAGATATGGCGCTAAGTCTAATCTTTTGACGATTTTAGGGCTAAGATCGTCAAAACAAGGATTTTACAAGAAAGGTTTTTTTCACTCTTGAGCCGGAATTCGCCAGCGACGAGAGGCAAAATAAGCACTAAAGTGCCATTACTATTTGGGCGAATAACTTTGCCCGTTGATGGCAAAGCGGTCGGTGCCGCATTTCAAAAGGTTCTACCCCCCTGCGTAAAATACCTGTTGCAGACGAACGGGGTCGGGGAACAACTTTGGATCCGCTCACTCATTTCCTGACCGGCGCTTGCATGGGACGCGCCGGCTTCAACCGCAAGAGCGCTCTCACCACGCTGACCATGGTGCTCGCGGCCGAGGCCGCCGACATCGATGTTGTCTGGGCACTCAAAAGCTCCACCGCAGGACTTCAGCATCATCGCGGGATCACCCACAGCTTCGTCGGTGTGCCATTCGTCGCGGCGGCGGTGCTGGCTCTTGTGTACCTCATCCATCGCGTGAGGCGTGGCAAGCTAGGCGCCACCAGCGATCGCGGACGGCCGCCGATTCGCTGGGGGTATCTTTACTTTTTCGCGCTGCTGGCAGCGGTCATTCACCTGCTGCTCGACTACAGCACGGCTTACGGCATTCGCCTGTTCGAGCCCTTCAACTATCGCTGGTATTCGTGGGACATCGTGTACATCGTCGATCCGGTTATTTGGCTTGTGCTCATTGCCGGACTCGCGTTGCCTGCGCTCTTCGGGCTCATCAATCAGGAGATCGGGGCGCGCAGCAAAGGTCCCGGCGGCCGCGGCGGAGCGATCACTGCGCTGGTTTGCCTCCTGCTGATCTGGGGAGTGCGCGATTACCAGCATCGCCGCGTACTGAGCGCCATGAACGCGCTGCTGTACCAGCAGGCTGCGCCGCAGCGCATCGCGGCTTATCCCTACATGATCAATCCGTTTCGCTGGCACGGCGTGGTTGAGACCACCGATTTCTTCGAGACCGTCCCGGTGAATTCGCTTGGTCCAGAAATCGACGAATCGCAGCAGCGGCTTTTCTACAAACCGGAAGAAACCGATGTAACCGGCGCAGCCAAGGCGTCGTACTTCGGGCGGGTTTATCTTGACTGGGCAGTTTTTCCTTTCGTGCAGCAGCAAAAACTGGAAGGCGATGTGCGCGGATTTTTTGTTGACTTTCAGGACCTGCGTTACAGCTACCCTGACTCTCGCGGCAAGACTCCGCTGGGAGGCTACGTCCTGCTCAGTCCCGACCTTCGCGTCCTGGAGGAGGGGATGAACTCCAGCAAGTCGCCGTCGCCGGAAAACCTGGAGCATGGGCCCGCCAGACCGTAGGAGAACGCTTTGGAATCAGGACGATGCCGGGGAAAAGTGCGTAATGTGATGATTCTAAAGAATCGCAGGGGAGGCGACTCGATAACAGGCCGACCTCGATTTAGGAGGGAGAGTGAATACTGGTTACTGGTAACAGCAGCCGCAGGTCCCTCCGCTCGGACTGAAGTTCTCGGTCGGGATGACAATCATGTGGGCGTGCTCACGGTTAGCAGGGTTTACTGCTTAGCGCTCGCCAGTTGCCCATTGTTCTTGGTCGATTTCAGCTTGCGGGCGCGCCAGACCCACCAGCCAATCAGCGCACCCGATGCGATTAGGGCGATGACGACTCGCAAGTGATGGTGCACCATCCCGCTGAGGAAGCCCACGATCTGGGGACCGAAGCGGATCACCAGAAACGACAGGAGGACGAAACGCAGGAAGCGTCCGGAGAAGATGGCGGCCAGGAAGTGGCTGAAGCGCATCTCGGCCACGCCGGCGGAGAGAACGAAGAGCTTGAACGGCGTTGGCGGCGGCAGCATGGAGGGAACCATGATGGCGAGGAATTCGTGCTCCTCGAAGGACGCCTTAATTTTGTTGAACCGTTTCTCGCCAATGCGCTTGAGCAGCAATACCTCGCCGCCCTTGTAGCCGAGGACGTACCACACAATGCTGCCCAGTGCGGAGCCTACCGCCGCCATGGCGGAGTACAACACCAGGCGATGCGGATTGGCCCAGACGTAGCCGGCGACAATGGCGTCGAGCGGCATGCCCAGGAAGGCTGCGTCCACGGTGGCAAAACCCAGGACTCCCCAGACGCCGAGCGGCTTCAGCGCGGCCAGGATGAGCAGGCTCCATTTGTTGAGAAGGTGTTTCAAAGCAGTTGTCAGTTGCCAGTGGTCAGTTGTCAGTGGCCAGTCTCCTGATTCTACGCGAAGGGCGGCTGAGAAATGTTTGTAACGCCGATGCCAACTGGCGACCCATGGGCGGCCCAGCAGCAGTTGGTTCTAAGTGGCAAGCCGCAGTTCTTCGGTGTGACAGTTGCCGAAAAACGCAGACAACTAGATACTGACAACTGGCCACTAGCCACTCGCAACTGTTCCATGCCCTCGCGAAAAGATGTACAGCAGCACATTGAGGCGCTGCGCGACAAAATCCGCTATCACGAACACCGCTACTACGTCCTCGACGACCCCGAGGTCAGTGACGCAGAATTCGATCGCCTGATGAACCAGCTGAAGACGCTCGAAGCCGAGCACCCCGAGCTGGTCACGCCTGATTCTCCAACGCAGCGCGTGGGCGGCAAACCGCGCGAGGGCTTCGTCAAGGTGCCGCACTCCTCGGCGATGCTTTCGCTCGACAACGCCTACACCGAGGACGAGCTGCGTGGTTGGGAGCGGCGGGTGCAAGAGTTGAGCGGCGAATCGCGCGTGGACTACGTCTGCGAGCTGAAGCTTGACGGTATGTCGCTGGCGCTGCGCTTCGAAGGTGGCAAGCTGGCGCTCGGCATCACGCGCGGTGACGGCACCGTGGGCGAAGACGTCACCCTCAACGTGCGCACCGTGCGCAGTGTGCCGCTTACGATTGCAGCGAAGACCTTGGTCAGGGCCGGTATGCCGCCCGACTTCGAAGTGCGCGGCGAATTGCTGATGCCGCTGAGCGCATTCCAGCGCATGAACGACGAGCGCGAGCAGCAGGGGCTGCCGAAGTTTGCCAATCCCCGCAACGCGACTGCGGGCACCGTGCGTGTGCTGGAGCCGAACGTCACCGCGTCGCGGCGTCTCGATTTTTTCTCCTACGCCCTGCTCGTGACCGGCCGAACGATGTTCGAGCGGCACTCGGAAACACTGAGGGCGCTGCAAGCGGTGGGCTTCAAGGTAAATCCCAACCACCGGCTAGTGCACAACCTCGCCCAGGTTTGGGAGTTCATCAACGAGTGGGAGGGCAAGCGCGACAGCCTGCCGTACGAGATTGACGGCATCGTTATTAAGGTTGACCGCATTGCGCTGCAGGAGGATCTGGGCTACACCGGCAAAGCGCCGCGCTGGGCGATTGCGTACAAGTTCGCTGCGCGGTCGGGCGTAACCCAGATTGAAGACGTCCTGGTGCAGGTTGGGCGCACCGGAAAGCTGACGCCGGTGGCGGCGCTGAAGCCGGTATTGATCGGAGGCACGACGGTGAGCCGGGCCACGCTGCACAACATGGACGAGATCGAGCGGCTGGGCATGCGCATCGGCGATTGGGTATCGGTCGAACGTGGGGGCGACGTTATTCCCAAGGTCGTGAAGGTGCTGGAAGACAAGCCACGCGGCACCCGCAAGTTTCACATGCCAGAGCGTTGTCCGGTGTGCGGAGGACACGTGGTCCGCGCCGAGGGCGAGGCCGACCATCGCTGCGTGAATGCGAATTGTCCGGCCAAGTTGCGCGAGAGCATTCGCCACTTCGCGTCCCGCGGCGTAATGAACATCGAAGGCATGGGCGACGCTCTGGTGAACCAGCTTGTCGAAACCGGGCTGGTGAAGGACGTCGCCGACATCTACGACTTGAGCGAAGACAAACTGCTCAAGCTGGAGCGCATGGGCAAGAAGTCGGCGCAGAACATCCTTGAAGAGATCGAGAACTCGAAGAAGCTGCCGCTGGAGCGGGTGATCTATGGCTTGGGGATTCGCTTTGTTGGCGAGCGCACGGCGCAGTTCCTGGCAGAGGCCTTCGGCTCGATGGATGCGCTGATGGCCGCCGGCGAAGAAGATCTGCAGCAGGTAAACGAGATTGGGCCGCGAGTGTCGGCCAGTATCCGCGAGTTCTTCGACGAGCCGAAAAATGTGGCGCTGGTCGAAAGGCTGCGCGAAAAAGGGCTCACGTTCGAAGGCAAGATGAAGCAGCGAGCGACAACTCTCGCGGGAAAGACCTTCGTCCTTACGGGAACGCTTGAGCGGCATACGCGCGATGAAGCCAGGAAGCTGATTGAAGACGCCGGCGGGCGGGTGTCGGGCTCGGTCAGCAAAAAGACAGATTACGTGGTTGCAGGGGCGGAGGCCGGTTCAAAGCTCGACAAAGCGCGCGAGCTGGGAGTCGCGGTGATTGGCGAAAAAGAAATGGAAGAGCTGGTGAGCGGATAACCATTGCCGTTTCGAAGCTTGACTAGCGCACTTTCGCGTATAGTGCCTGGTCGAGGATGGCACCGTTCTTGACAGCGCTGCGGCGCAATGTCCCTTCGCGCTCGAAGCCGGCTTTCTCCAGGACGCGCATCGATCCCACATTGTGGGAGAACGCCATGGCAAAGATGCGAGTTAGCTTGTAGTGCTCGAAGGCCCAGTCCGATGTGGCGAGCACGGCGCGGGTGGTTAGTCCTCGGCCCCAGTGTGGTTCGCCCAGCCAGTAGCCCATTTCGGCGCTGAGGCGCGCAACGTCGGTCCCGAGCTTGAAGCCTATGCCGCCTATTGCCTCTCCTTCGTATTCCATCGCGAAGGAAGTCTCGATCTCAGCCGAGCGCACCTCAGCCAGGTAAGAAGCGCCCTTGAACCGAGTGTAAGGATGGGGGAACTGGTCCCGGAGATTGGCCGCGATGTTCGGATTGTTGGCGTATCGCACCAGCGCGTCAAGATCGCTCTTGCGCCAGGAACGCACTTTGAGGTCGCCGAGATCGATCAGCATGACTCACCGATGTTGCGGCATCGGCGACTCCGGAGGCAAGTCCTTCCGCGCCCCGCATCAGTTGTGCTGCACGAACGGGGCGTTCTTCTGGTTGGTCAGCGAGTTGTAGAGCGTCTCGATAAAAACATCCTGGTTGACGAACTGGCTGGCATACTTCTTGTCCCAGGCTGCCAGAATCTTGTCTTTCTTCATCTCGTCGAGAGTGCTGCCCTTGTTCAGCGCGGCTACCACGACGGCGGAGGTCTCTTTGAGCATCTTGGTGTACTCGCGGACCTCGTCCAGGTTCGAGAGTTGGCCGTGGCCGGGGATGACCTTCACGTCCGGCGGCAGCATGGGAATGACCTTTTCGCAGGCCGCAATCATGCCCTGCACGCTCCCGCCTGAAGCCACATCGATGAAAGGGAATCCGTAGCGGACGTAGTCATCGCCCATGTGCACCACGTTTGCTTTGGGGAAGAAAATGATAGAGTCGCCATCGGTGTGGCCTGCGGGAAAGTGCAGCGCGCGAATGTCTTCTCCATTGAGATGGACGGTGACATCATGGTCGAACGTAATGATGGGCAGAGCACTCTTCTCGGCCGGCTTGAAGTCCATGGTTATCGAGCCGCCATTGCCCGCCTTGCCTCCGGTTTCCATACGCCTTCGCACATTGTCCTGCGCAATAACGGTCGCGCCTTTCGTCGCAAAAGGAGAGTTTCCGCCGGTATGATCGCCATGGTAGTGAGTGTTGATGACGAAGCGCACCGGCTTGTCCGTCACGCCAATGTTCTTCAGTGCGGCGGCAATCTTGTCGGCGAGGGGAGCGTACTGGTCATCCACGATCACGATACCGTCATCGCCGACGGACGCGGCAACGTTGCCCCCCGCGCCCTCCAACATATAAATGTTGCCCGAGACCTTCGTGACCTTGATCTGTACTTTGCTGAAGTCCTGTTCCTGCATCCAGGCCGGCGAGGTAAAGAGCAAGACGAAGAGGGCCAGCAGGGAAATCCGGGGTGTCATATTATCCTCACCTTGATTGACGCTTGAAGGAGTTTCGCGCGCCAGTATAGCAGAGCCGCTTAAGCTGGCGGTGGATCAAGCCAGGCCAGACAATTTAGAGCCAAAGCGTTGCCGAAAATGCAATGATGTATCGGGGGATTCCGGCAAAGTGACCATCGTTGAAGGTATCCGCATCGCACTTCACTCGCTATGGGCGAACAAGTTGCGCTCGGTGCTCACCCTTTTAGGTGTGGTCATTGGTATTGCAGCCGTGATTGCGGTGGTCACATTCGTCAACGGCATCAACGGCTATGTTGCTGAGAAGATATTCAATCTCGGCGCCAACAGTTTCATTGTCAGCAAGCAGCCCAACGTGGTGACGGATGTGGACGATTTCATCGAGGCCAACAAGCACAAAGACCTGATGATGGACGAGTACCGCGCGGTAGCCGAGGGGTGCAGCGCTTGCAAAGACGTGGGCGCCAGCTTACGCAGCTTCAATGGCAAAGTTGTCTACGGGACGCAGAACAGCACCGACACCTGGATTCGGGGCTGGACACCCAGCATGGCGCGGATCTACGACCTCGATCTGGTGGCCGGACGCATGCTGAACGAGAGCGATGAGAACAACGCCTCGTCGGTCGTCATCATCGGCCAGGACATCCGCGAGAACCTGCTCGGCGGTACCGATCCTCTGGGCAAAGAGGTCCGGGTGGACGGCAAGGTCTATCGCGTGGTCGGTGTCGGCAAAAAGGAAGGCAAGACGCTTGGCCAGAGCCGCGACAATTACGTGATCATGCCGATCGCGACCTGGCTCAAGACCTATGGCACACACAACAGCATTCTCATCTGGGCGAAGGCTTACGACGCCGGTGCGCCCTTCGAACAGGCGGTGGACCAGGTGCGCGTGATCCTGCGCGCACGGCGGCACGACCGCGCGGGCGCGAAAGATACCTTTGTCATCGAGACCAACCAGAGCTTCCTGTCAATCTGGTCCAACTTGAGCGGTACTTTCTTCATTGTGATGATCGTGATCGCCTCCATCTCGTTGATCGTCGGCGGTATCGTGATCATGAACATCATGCTGGTTTCGGTGACGGAGCGCACGCGCGAGATCGGCATCCGCAAGGCGCTGGGGGCACGGCCGCGAGATGTGCTGCGGCAATTCCTTATCGAATCGATCCTGTTGGCGCTGGTGGGCGGCATCTTGGGGGTGGCCGGAGGCATCGGCATTGCCAAGCTGGTGACCATGCTTATCGGAATGCCGTCCGTAATCAAGCTCTGGGCCGTGGCTGCCGGGCTTCTGGTTGCGGCCAGCGTGGGAATTTTCTTCGGAGTTTACCCCGCGCGCAAGGCGGCCAAACTGGACCCGATTGTGGCGTTGCGGTTCGAACTGTAACTTAACGGCAGGGGAACGTTCCGCCAATAACGCGGTGATTTATGCGTCGTAGCGATTACAAAGAGATCCTGCGCATGGCGCTGGAGACCATCGCCAAGAACAAGATGCGGTCCGGCCTGACGGTGCTGGGCATCGTGATTGGCGTGATGATGGTCATCGTCATCTCGTCGGTGGTGCGCGGCTTGAACGCCAATGTGGAGGGCATGTTAAAGGACATGGGCTCGGACATGATCTTTGCCTTCCACATGGAGCCGTTCACGTTTGGGCGTCCGACGACAGAGATGCTGACCCGCAAGGAGCTCATTCTCGATGACGCACTGGCCATGCGCGACCTGCCGCATGTGAAAGCGGTGACTGCCAGCCTTAGGATCATGTTGCCTGAATTCGGCACTGGTACGTTCGCGGTGAAATACAACGGCCGCAAGACCAAAAACACCATCCTCGACGGCAACCTGCCGGCCACGATTCAAACCGACGACTTAAAGATCGTGAAAGGCCGCTGGTTTACCGACACCGAGAATGAGCATCGCAGCCTCGTGGCCGTTCTGGGCAGCGACACCGCGGACAAACTGTTTGGAGAGGAAGACCCGGTCGGCAAGGAAATCGCCATCGAAGGCGAGCTCTTCCAGGTGATTGGGGTGATGGCCAAGCGCAAAGCCGCGTTTGGCAATGGTTCCAACCCGGAAGACAACATTGTGCGCATGCCCATCGCAACCCTCCACAAACTGCATCCGGAGCAGAAGCAGTACTGGATCACCGCGAAGGCCACCTCGCACAGCGATATGGACAAGGCGATGGACGAGATGCGCGCTTTGCTCCGCCGCCGCCGTCACCTTGCCCCTAACCAACCTGACAACTTTGCCGTCTTCAGCCAGGACGCGCTGAGCGACGTGTGGAACCAGCTTACGGGAGGTCTGTTCGTCTTCATGTTTGCGGTGTCGAGCGTAGCCCTGATTGTGGGCGGCGTCGGGGTGATGAACATCATGCTGGTATCGGTAACCGAGCGCACGCGGGAGATCGGAGTGCGCAAGGCCGTGGGAGCCCGCAAGAGTGACGTCTTGTTGCAATTCACCTTGGAGGCGATCACCCTTACCGGCATCGGAGGCATCCTGGGCATCATGATTGGAGGCATCCTGACGGCCCTGGTTCCGCTGGTGTTTCCTTCGCTTCCCGCAAGTATGTCGGTAACGTGGGTGCTAACCGCGACCGCGGTCTCAATTGCCATTGGACTCCTGTTCGGCATCTATCCCGCATGGAAGGCTGCGCACCTGGATCCCATCGAAGCCCTGCGCTACGAGTAGGGCCTGACCACGAAACAATCTGCTAAATTGGAGCGGCCATGAACGTCCTCGAATTCAGCGCGCTGGTCGGCCTCGGGTCTTTGCTCGCTGGATTTCTGGGCGCGCTCACCGGGCTGGGCGGCGGGGTGGTGATCGTCCCTATGCTGGCGCTGCTGTTCCACGTGGACATCCGCTATGCCATCGGCGCGTCGCTGGTTTCCGTGATTGCCACTTCATCCGGCGCAGCCGCTGCCTACGTGCGGGAGGGGTACTCGAATATTCGCATCGGTATGTTTCTGGAGACGGCCACCACTGTCGGCGCTATCGCTGGGGCCGCGATTGCCCTGCGTGTATCCGGCAACGCAATTGCGATCGCCTTTGGGCTCGTGCTGCTGTACTCCGCTTTTCTCTCGGTCCGCGATCGCATCGAGCACGGCGAACACATGCCCTCGACCAAGCTTGCGGCCAAGTTTCGGCTGAACGGCTCGTATCCCACAGCGTCGGGGATGCAGTCTTACAATGTCGGAGGTATTCCTGCCGGCTATGGTCTCATGTTCGGAGCGGGAGTGCTTTCGGGTCTGCTGGGCATCGGGTCCGGCGCGGTGAAGGTGCTGGCGATGGACCAGGCGATGAAGATTCCCTTCAAGGTCTCGACCACCACTAGCAACTTCATGATCGGCGTGACTGCCGCGGCCAGTGCGGGCCTCTATCTTGCCCGCGGCTACATCGCTCCGGGACTCGCCATGCCGGTGATGCTGGGCGTGCTGGCCGGCTCGATGATCGGGGCGCGAGTGCTGGTGAAAGTCGGGGTCAAGGTGTTGCGCTACGTATTTGCCACGGTGATCGTCGTACTTGGAATTGAGATGATCTTCAACGGAGTGACCGGCCGCTTATGACCACGCCCAGTTGGAACGATCTGCGGATCGAAATTATCATCGGCGCGCTGCTGCGGACCGGCGTGATGCTGGCGGCAGCCGTCGTTATATTCGGTGCAGTCGTATATCTCGCGCGTCACGGTCACCAGGTTGCGACCTATGGCGTCTTTCGCGGCGAGTCTGAGTCACTGACAACCGTGAGCGGGATCATTCATGGCGCACTCCACATGAGGGGAAGCGCAATTATCCAACTCGGACTGTTGATTCTGATTGCTACCCCGGTGGCGCGAGTTGCATTTTCCGCGGTGGCATTCGCCCTCGAGCATGACTATTTGTACGTCGCGATCACGCTTTTCGTACTGGGGGTCCTGCTCTACAGCCTGCTGGGATCGCACTGATGCAGACCTCACGGCTTGCGCAGCGAGCATTCGTTCCCGATAATGAGATGACTCCCCAACGAAGAGGTTAGATGGTCTTCTCGCTCCTGTATCACGCGTTCTTTGTGATCGCCGCAATCCCTTTCATTTATTACCTGATCGCCATTTACAGCGCATGGCATTTTTTCCGTGTTTCCGCCAAGCACAATTCAAGCCGCCCAAGTTTTACGCCGCCGGTAAGCATTCTGAAGCCAGTGCGGGGGCTCGACCCTGACGTTTATGAGAATTTTGCCAGCTTCTGCCGCCAGGACTATCCCGACTACGAAATTGTTTTCTGTGTCGGCGACGGCACTGATCCCGTGCTCAGCGTTATTGAGCAGATCATCCGCGATTTTCCAGAGTGCAAAATTCGTGTGCTGTTCGGTTCAGGCCGAGTCGCCACCAACGATAAGGTCGCGAAGTTGGCGCGCCTCACAAGCGAGGCGCGATACGAATATCTGGTGATCAACGATAGCGACGTACGCGCCGAACCTGACTATCTTCGCACCGTGGTTGCGCCGCTGGCCGACCCCAAAGTCGGCGCGGTGACCTGCTTCTACGCTCCGATAGAGGAGGAAACCCTCGTCCAGCATCTTCAGTCGGCGGGCATGCTGTCCGACTTTTATGCCGGGCTCCTGGTCGCGTGGCAATTGGACGGCGTGAAGTTTGCGCTGGGACCCACGATTGCCACCACACGGACGCGCCTGGCAGGATTCGGCGGCTACCAGGCGATCGAGAACCGCCCTGCCGACGACTTACTGGTGGGACGCCTCATTGCTGAGCAGGGCTACGAAGTCAAGCTTCTCTCTTACTCCGTGCTTACCGTCGCCGATTACGATTCCATGCGCGACTTGTTCAACAAGCGCCTGCGCTGGATCGTAGTCATGCGCCATATGCGTCCCTGGGGACATCTGGGCCTCATTTTCACGCTCGGATTACCGTGGGCCCTGGCCGCCGTGGCCGTGCAACCTACGCTGGCTGTGGCGGTTGGGTATCTTGGCGGCTATTTGGTGGTGCGATCAGCGATGACCTGGCTTATCGGACGCTGGGGCCTCGAGCACCGCGTGTCATGGGAGAAGTACGCCCTCATTCCGGTTTGGGATGCGATGGCAACGGTGATCTGGCTGGTAAGCTTTACGCGCTCGACCATCCTGTGGCGCGGTTACAAGTACTTCATCCGGGACGGGCAACTGGTGCCAGCCGTTCCCATCCCGGCGCAGGAATTGCCCGCAGAAGAAGCCGTCAAAACTGGCCTATAGCGCGCTCTTCGCCAGGATGCGTCCCGTGCGCCCTTCGGAGTGGCGCTCGTTCTTTGCGCTTCGCCAGTTCACCTGCGGCAGGAACAGCGACGAATCGATCCGCTCGCGATAGCGCACCGCAATGTGGATCAGCGAATCGAGCAGTGACTCCGAGAGGAGATGCGGCTGTAAGCCGAGCTTGAGCAGCGATGAATGTTTCGCGTTGTAATAGTGCTCCTCAGCCTCGACACGCGGATCCGGCAAGTGCTCGATCTCAACCTTGAGTCCCATCTCTTTCCCGGCGATTTTCACCATCTCGGCAAGTTGCAGGACAGTGAACTGCTCCGTGAACTGGTTGAACACGCGGAACTCGCCCTGCTTGGCAGGGTTGAGGCATGCAATCTCGACGCAGCGCACGGTGTCGCGAATATCCAGGAATCCGCGCGTCTGTCCACCCTTTCCGTAAACCGTGAGCGGGTATCCCAGGGCCGCCTGGGCGCAGAAACGATTCAGCACGGTCCCGAATACTTCGTCGTAGTCAAAGCGGTTGATCAGAGCTTCATCCAGCTCGGTCTCGTGAGTTACGGTGCCGTACACCACACCCTGGTTGAGGTCGGTGGCGCGAATCTTCCAGGCCTTGCAGGTGAATGCAATGTTGTGGCTGTCATGCACCTTCGACAGGTGATAGAACGAGCCGGGCTGTTTGGGGAAAGGCAGCACGTCCTTGCGGCCATTGTGTTCGATCTCGATGTAGCCCTCTTCGATGTCGATATTCGGAGTGCCGTACTCGCCCATGGTACCGAGCTTGACCAGATGACACTCGGGCAAGAACTCGCGAAGGGCGTACAGGAGATTTAGCGTTCCGACGACGTTGTTGACCTGGGTAAAAACTGCGTGCTTGCGGTCAATCATGGAATACGGAGCTGACCGCTGCTCGGCAAAATGTACCACCGCCTCAGGCTGGAATTGGATCATCGCCGCCGACAGGAACTCATAGTCGGTGATGTCGCCGACGAACGACTCAATTTTCTTCCCGGTGAGCTCCTGCCACTCGGCAAGACGCTCCGCCAGCGGGCGAATCGGGGTCAGGGTTTGCGCTCCGAGTTCATGGTCCCACTGACGGCGCAGAAAGTTATCAACAATTGCAACTGAATGTCCCTGGTTGGACAGATACAACGCGGTTGCCCATCCGCAGTAACCGTCGCCGCCCAGCACGGCAATCTTCATGTAGTCCTCCTCAAAAAGTCGTAATAACGATGATCCCTGAAAACGTCGCTGATGGCAACATGCCCGCTTTTACGGCCTCCACGTTCATGAGCCAACGACCACATCAAGCCGAGCGAGATCTGCGAAATCAGGCCTTCCGGCGCTGCGCTAGCCACGAGACCACTGCGTACGACGCCAGAATCACAATCTGGGGATCCAAGGGATGCCGATAGGCCAGGTCCGAATGCGTGATGTAGTAAATCAGCGGGAACGTCAGCAGCACAAGGGCATACGGCGTCGCTACGTTTGGGACCTTGCGAAAGGCTTTGGTCAGACCCACAATCGCCAGGAAAGTGAACGCCGTACAAAAGACGGTGTTGATTGGGTCAAACGGCTCTTCCCGCAAATATTCCGGGTTAAAACTCCAATACCCAGTCCACATGTACCCCACTCGGCGTATCGAGCGCCACGCGACGGTTCCCGGGTTGCTTCGCACGACATCGAATGCCTGGCGCCACTTCTCCGCCATGTATGCGTGTTCGCCCACCTTCTGAAATTCGGCCATCTCAGCGGGGTTGTTACCGCACGGGTCCAGCGCCCCGTCCCACCAGTGCAACTTATTCCCATAGTTGCCATCGAGGAACACCATGGGCAGAGTGTCCTTCAAGAATACCGGGTGATGAAACGCCCGGTAATTGTGAATCAGCCAAGGTGCAAGCGTAAGGACCAAGACGAACCCCGCGGTGGCCGCCGGAATGGACCAGTTTCGTTCTTGCCGCTGCAGTCGCCAGCAAATCCATGCGCCGAGAAATGGCAGCGTGCCAAGAACGACTGGGGCCGTCAGCGCGGCCAGACCCCAAAGGAATCCAAATCCTGCCCACTCCCAAATGCGGGTAGAGTTTTGGAGGTGCAGCGCGATCAAAAGCAGCAAGGTGAGAAACAGGGCGGTGAGAGCATGGTCCCACATTGAGTTGGCGGAGAAGTTTATTGCGTAGGGAAAGAACGCCCACGTCCAGGCAGCCAACCGCGCCTCCCGGAGGCCAAAGCTCTTCTTCGCCAGGAAGAAAATGGGTATGCAGGTGAGAGCCGAAAACAGGCTGTTTAGTGACAGCACTGCCACTGCTGCGGCCTTGGTGTAGGTCCCGAACACCGCCATCACGCCGGCGATAAGATAGGGCAAGACAGGAGCGACCTCCGCGGTTGGTCCTGTATCCACCCAATAAGGGTTGCTGAATCCATGGCCCAGAAGAATCGAACGGGCAATCTTTCCCGCCTCGTAGGCGAACTCCCAGTGATCGCGTCCGGGGTTCAGGAAGGTCTGATAGACAAAGCCGACCACGACCAGGCGCACCGCAAGGGCGACCACGGTAGCCCACAGCAAGGTGCGAGGAATGCGGTCATCGGCAGGGTTTTGGTTAACGGGCAAGCCGGTGGGTGTCCTCATTCTCCCTGTGATAAGGGATGGTTCGTCAGCAACATCTTGCCTCCGCTGGCTGCCACAGGGTTGAGTTGCGCCCGACCGACGAGTCCCTCCAGACGAGGGACCGCTGCGGCAGTGGCCACAATGTAAGAACGTTTCTGGCTGAGCCACAAGTCGCGAAACCTTGCGTCATCAAGGAACACGTCAGGCACCCCGGGAGCGTAGCCACCGTATTCGAGATTCATCCTGCGTCCATTCAGGAGAAACGCGGTCCGGTTAGTGTAAAAGAACACCGAAGAGAACGTGTAGTAATGGCGGTCAATGATCAGTGTTCCCTCCGGCGCTTTCAGCAGGGCTTCGGCCAGAGGCCGCGAGGACAGAAAAGGATCGAATGCAACCATAGCGAGCCGGGCGGCCTGGTAAAACAAAACCATCATGAGAGCAGCCGCCAGAAAAGCGCGCTGGCCACGAAGGGCCAGTGTCCCCACCGCCCCAATGACGAAGCACAGCGCGGCCAGTCCAAGTGGAAGACGAAGGTACGCAAACGACTGCAGCGTCAGGTCCTCCATGTGACCCAATGACAGCTTATACGCGCCCGGGTGCTGGCTCAGGGCCACAGAAATATCGCTCGGGGTCGGGACGTGTCGCACGGCCACCAGAATGGCGATCGCTGCCACGGCAGCGCATGCCGCGATGACGGCAAGAGCGCGCGTCCCCCACTGGATCCATTTGCCTTCCATGGCCATCGCGCAACCCAGCAGCAGCGCCAGCGCCGGGTAGCAGGGCATGGAGTAATACTCCTGCGTGGTGGAGAAGGTGAAGAACACGAGTATGAACCCAGCCCAGCAGAGTGCGAGCAGCCGCGTTCGCCCGGCGCGATCCACCGGCTTGTAGGACAACTTGAAGAGGGCGGGGAGATACACGCTCCAGGGAAACAGCCAGATGAGGTGAAACAGCCAGAAGTAAAGCCGAGGCACTGTGTTGTAATCGCGTGGGTAGCGCAGGTTCAGGAACCGCAGCACCTGCTCGTTCATAAAGTAAAACCACAGGAAGCCGTGGTATTGGCCGGGAAGACTGCGCAGCGTGAAGTCGAAATATGGCGGATTCTGCAGGGTCGCCAGGATGTGCCAGGGCGCGGCGACGAGCAGGATGATTCCCATTCCCGAGAAGAAATGCAGCCGCTTCCAGGTTCTCGCCACGAACAGTTGCCGAGTGACAAGCAAGTATATTCCGCCGGCAGCGATCGGAAAGAGCACGCCAACCAGGCTCTTCAGCAGTAGTCCGACACCGAGACACACTGCGAAAACCGCGGCCCACAAGCGCGGATGCGGCTCGTCTTCTTCGAGACATCGCAGGAAGGCCCACATCGCCAGCGCGACCGTGAAGGTCAGCATCACATCAGGGATGAGGATTCGGGTAAACAGCCATAACCCGATGCAGGTCGCCATGCACAGTCCCGCATATAAGCCGGCCCGCTTGCCGAAGGCCCACATGCCGAATGCAGCCGTCAGCCAGCAAAGCCCAATGCAGGAGAGCGCAATGGGAATGCGAGCAGCCCAGTCGTGAACGCCGAAAGTTTTGTAGGCGCCCGCCATCAGCCAATAGATGAGCGGCGATTTCTCCAGGTAAACCACGCCATCCAGGCGCGCCGTCACCCAGTCGCCGGAGGCGAGCATGTTGCGCGCGATCTGAGCCTGCACAGCATCCACATCGTCCATCAGCGACGGTGGAGAGACGATGCACCCCAAATAGACAGCCGCTGCGATCAGCACTACCACTAGGTAGAGATGCCAACTCCCTCGGGTTGCAACTGACGCTTGGCCGTGGCCAAAACCGGCGCCTGAATGCGCCACTTTTTCATCCACAAGAACAGGATCATCAAGCCCCATAGGTGATAGCCGATGTTGACTCGCCTTTCCGAATGGCTGCGAAGATAAGATTGGATTGCCTCCGAGTTAAACAAGTCCGCGTAGTCAGAAAGCCCGGTATTCAATGTATCAATCAGCAACGGACGCAGCGGGCCGCGAAGCCACTCGTGCGCCGGAATGTCGAAGCCGATTTTCTTCCGCTGCAGGATGGACGCGGGCAGCTTGTCCTTCATGATGTCTTTCAGAAGGAATTTCTGGCGCGAGCCGCGAATCTTCAGCGATGCCGGCAAGGTGGCGGCGAACTCGACGATGCGGTGATCGAGGTACGGCGGCCGCACCTCCACGGAATGGGCCATGCTCATGCGGTCCGACTTCACCAGGATGTCGTCGGGCAGATAGTACTTCTGATCGAAAGTCAGGTAGGGAGCAAGATCGTCGTTGCCGGGCAACGCCCGTCGCAAATCTTCGAGCATAGCGTCGAGCGCGCCGGGAAGCTCAGGCTGAAGCAGAGAACGTTTCGCGGCATCGGAAAATGTTCCGTTCCAATAAATATGAGCCCGCTCAGGCGGCATCAGGCTGCCATTCAGCAACCGCTTCAACTGATATTCGAAACTAATCTTCTCGTCGGAAACCGGCCAGTGGCGCAATGCACCGAGCGCCAGCCGCAGCGAACTTGGCGGCAGCGTTCGGAGATAGCGTGCAATCCGGTTGGCCCGGTAAGTGAGGTATCCCCCGAAGAGTTCGTCCGCGCCCTCGCCGCTGAGGGCAACTGTTGTCCTGATTTTGCAAAGCTTGGAGAGAAACCAAACCGGCAGCGCTCCGGCATCTGCACTCGGCTCGTCCGAGTAGTAGGCAAATTCCTCGATTGCGCCTTGCAGGTCCTGCTCAGGATTCAGGTCCAACTGCTCGTGCTCGGTTCCATATTGCTGTGCTGCTTGTTGTACGTACTCGGTTTCGTCGAAGCTGCGCCCCCGGAAGGAGATCGAAAATGTCTTCAGCCGGGCACTTGACGCGTTTGCGGCGTAATGCAGGATGGTGGAGGAATCGATGCCGCCGCTGAGCCACACGCCCAGCGGAACATCGGAGACGAGTTCTTCACGCACCGACTGCTGCAAGAGCGAGTCCAGTTCCTCGCGTGCGGATTCCAGAGTGTGGCGACCGGGTTCTCCCTCCGGCAAACGCCAGTAAGCCTCGGAGCGCAGCTTGCCATCGCACCACTCCATCCAGTGGCCGGGCAGCACCTTCTCGATCCCGTCCACCAGCGTCCAAGGCGCAGGGACGTAATTCAGGGAGAGATAGCAATCCAGGCCGGAAAGACTCAATCGCCGCTCGATCTCCGGATGCACCAGGATCGCCTTCAGCTCCGAGCCGAAGAAGAGCTCCTCGCCTTGCCGCATGATGTAGAGCGGCTTGATTCCCATGCGATCTCTCGCCAGCACCAGGCGCCGGGTCGAAGTGGTCCAGAGCGCGACCGCAAACATGCCGCGCAGTCGAGCGAAGGCGTCTGTGTCCCACTCGAGAAACGCATGAAAAATGGTCTCCGTGTCGCAGTGCGATTGGAAACGATGGCCTAGGCTTTCCAGTTCGCAGCGGAGTTCGAGGTGGTTGTAGATCTCGCCGTTGAAGACGATGGCCGCTTCGCCATCGTCGCTAAGGATGGGCTGGTCGCCTCCTGAGAGATCGATGATTTTCAGGCGCGTCGCCCCCAGGGAGCAAACGTTAGAGCGGTAAACGCCCTGCTCGTCAGGGCCTCGGTGAATCAGCGTCGCGGTGGCTGCCTCAATGCGGCCGTGGTCGGGAGACCAGCCTTTATGTGTAAAACCAGCAATGCCACACAAAATGCGAAGACCCTTCCAGGCTTGAAGTTATGCGCTCCTCGGCGAGGACAGAAATACTGGTAGCGCAATAGAAGGCACGACGTGCCTTGATCGTCTCTCTCCTGTTATACCATGAGAGAAAGCCTGTTTGGGCACGAGTGATGAGGGCAAGCTAAGCGTAACGATGACGTCTCACAAAAGACTGCACCTTAAAACATATCTGTTGATCCTGGTCATGATTATTGCCGGCCCTTTCGGTAACCTGATGCTCGGTAAAGGCATGAAAGATATCGGCAAAGTTACGACCAGAATATCGTCGCCCGGCGAGCTTTTCCATGTTTTCGTCAGGATACTTTCGTCAGGCACCATCTGGTTTGGGATTGCCTCACTGCTCACCTTCTTCGTCGCCTACATGCTGGTGCTCTCATGGGCGGATTACAGCTTTGTCCAGCCTGCCTCGGCGATGGCGTATGCCGTCGTCGCCCTGCTGGCCACTTTGTTGTTTGGCGAGGTCGTTTCGCCTATTCGCTGGGCCGGTATTGCTGTCATTTGCCTTGGCGTCTTCGTCGTTGGGCGCACCAATCCACGCACCACGGAGAATCCATAAGTGTTGGAAGTGCTCTTCTTTTCGTTGATCGTGGTCGCAGGTACGGCGGGTGAGCTTTGCGTTTCGCGTGCCATGAAAGAGATCGGCGAGGTCCACGACTTTCGCCCGGCCGCGCTCGTCAAAGTGTTGGGGCGTGCCTTGTGCCTGAAGTGGATGTGGATCGGTGTCGCGTTTATGACGCTGGGGTTCTTCTCTCTGCTGGCCATCTTGTCCTTCGAAAACGTCAGCTTCGTAGTGCCGGTCACGGCGCTGGGTTACGTCGCCGGTGCGCTGGGCGGCAGGTTTTTCCTCGGTGAGCGAGTGAACTGGCGGCGATGGGCCGGCATTTTTCTGGTTTGCGTCGGAGTTACCCTGGTCGTCATCGGAAAAGGATGAGAACCGTGCCATCGCGGATGGACAGAGCCGCAGCGTTTCCGATCCCGAGCAATCAGCAGAGGATTGTCTTCCGCGATATCTACGGCTTTGCCGCCCAATCATTTCGCGCCGACAAGGTTCGCGCCACCATGACCGCTCTGGGCATGGTAATCGGTACTGCCTCGCTCATCCTGGTCGTGACCGTCGCGCTTACCGGCAAGCAATTCCTGCTTGCCCAGATCCAGAACGTGGGCGCCAACCTTATCTGGGCCGAATACTCCAGCCAGGCGAGCGCCGCCTCGAATGCGGCCCTCCGCGACTACCTGACCGTGGACGACATGACCGCTGTACAGCGCCAGGTCCCGGGGGTACAGGAAGCTTCGCCGGTACTCAATCTGCACGACCGCATCGCGGCTCCGGGCGGCAAAGAGCGCGACATTTTAGTGCTTGGCGTCAGTCCGGAATATGTCACGGTCCGAAGACTGCGCGTGCTGGCTGGACTTTTCTTTAGCGAGCAGGACTCGCAGGCGTTCAACAAGGCTGCTCTGGTAACCGAAGTCTTTGCTCAGCGGCAGTTCGGCGGCGACGATCTGGCTTTGGGGCAAGAGGTCAAGATCCTGGGGTTGCCGTTCACCATAATGGGCGTCTTTCGCGAGGGCGTTGATACCTTCGGCCGCTCCGAGATCCAGGACGATACCATTCTTGTCCCGTACTCCGTGGCGCGGCGGTTGACCGGCAAGAACTCGGTCAACCAGATTTACTTCTCCATGACCGACAGCAAGAGCGTGACCGGGGCCACACCGGAAATCCTGAAGACCATCCAGTCGCGGCATCGTCCTGAGTCCGAGTATCAGGTGGGCAATCTCACGGAGGTGCTTCAGGTTGCGCAGAAAGCTGCCGACACCTTCACCATCATCTTGGGCCTGTTCGCAACTGTCACCCTGATCGTGGGCGGAGTCGGCATCATGAACATCATGTTCGCCACTGTCAGCTCTCGCATCCGGGAAATTGGCATTCGCAAAGCGGTGGGTGCCACTAGCCGGGATATAATCCTGCAATTTCTTACCGAAGCGACTTTGATTTCGGTTACTGGCGGTCTGGTGGGCATGCTGATCGGACTCGGGCTTCCGTTCTCGGTACGGTTCTTCACCGATTATCAACTTCCGATTCCGATCATGAGCGGATTTTTCGCTATCCTTGTCTGCTGCTCGGTGGGAATAGCCTTTGGCACGCTTCCCGCCAAGCGGGCGGCGGACTTGGATCCGGTGGAGTGTCTCAAGTCCGACTAATCGACCTCGGAAGGGCGCTTTACCTGCCGTGCGTGCATTGAAGCTGCGCGCCGGAACGATTAATCTTGACTTAACCGCATGGCAAGCAACGGCAACAACGGGCGTCGCTATCCTAAGCTCGTTTTGAGCGAAACGCTGAGTGTTGCCATTGAGACTTTCCGGAGCAACCAGACGCGGTTCATGCTGACCTCGCTGGGCATGGTGATTGGAACGGCGTCGCTCATTCTGGTAGTCACTATCGGCCTGACGGGCAAGCAGTATTTGTTGCAGCAGATCCAAAATGTTGGCTCCAACATGATAGTGGCTGAGTATGAAGAAGGGGAGTCTGGTGGTAATACCTCCGTCAGCGATCTTCTGACTCTGAACGACCTGTACGCCGTAAGGGGAGTGGTACCGGGGATCAACGCATCCTCGCCAATGGTCGAGTTCCATGACCGCATCACTGTGCCGGGCGGCAAGGAGCGCGACATCCTGGTGTTGGGCGTGTCATGGCAGTACCGTTATGTCCGCAATCTGGACGTCCTCGCCGGCCGCTTCTTTGACGGCGGCGACGAACAGGCCCATGACAAAGTCGCCGTCATTACCCAGGTGCTGGCCAACACGCTCTACGGCTCGCAGGCGGATGCCATCGGCCAGCAGATCAGGCTCAGCGGTTTGCCTTTCACCGTGATTGGGACCTTCCGTGAGCGGGTCGATACCTTCGGCCAGTCGGAGATTTCCGAAGACACGATTCTTATTCCCTACACCCTTGCTCGCTTCTTCACCGGGAGCGATAGCGTGACCCAACTGTTTTTTTCTGTGGCCGACTCGAGCGAAGTCCCGCGCGCCACTCAAGCCATCCAGGACGCGCTGCGCTCGCGGCACCGGCCGGAATCGGTCTACAAGGTATCCAACCTCACACAGTTGCTTTCGGTGGCGTCCACCACGGCTAATACTCTGAGCAGCGTGCTGCTGCTGGTCTCCGTATTAACGCTGGTTGTCAGCGGAGTGGGGATTATGAACATCATGCTGGCCACCGTGCACAACCGCATCCGTGAAATTGGAGTGCGCAAGGCCGTCGGCGCCACCAAGGCCGAAATACGCGCTCAGTTCCTGACCGAGGCGATGCTCATCTCCCTCTCGGGAGGAATGGTTGGGATATTCCTGGGACTGGCCCTGCCGTTCTCGGTACGCTTCATTACCAACTATCGGGTCCCCATCTCGGGATGGTCTGTGGTCATCGCGGTGGCGGTCTCGTCGCTGGTCGGCGTGTTGTTTGGCACCGTTCCGGCGGCGCGGGCCGCGCAGCTCGATCCGGTGGAGAGCCTGCGCTACGAGTGAGTGGGCTTTCGCGTTTCCGTTGGGTCTGAGGATGCCGCGGTCTGATTAGGGTGACGTTCTCTTGAACACGTAAATAGTAAACGGCGAATGGGGTTGATAACTCCTGGCTTCGTCGCCCCAGTGGAAGGACGTAACGTTGCCCAGCTCTGCGACACCGTCCATGACGTAGTGCTCGTGCACATAATTTTGGGCCCAGTTCAAAAGACCTTGAGGCGAAGCAATACTGGTGAAGGCAATCCAGGAGTTCGGCACGTTGACCAGCACCAAAAATGCAGGGCGTGCCCTTTCGATTTCGGCGATCATTTCCGTCTGCATGTCCAACGCATACTTCTGCGGTTCCAGAAGCGGATAGGTGTAGATATACCCCGTAGCCGAGCGGCGATGGGAATAGAAATAAATCTCGGGTTCCGAGCCGAGGACTGCAATCGTAGAGCCCTCCGGAGAATGACTCTTAACATACTTCGCGATCTTGATGGCTGCCGGAAAGGGCGTGAGCCCGTAAAGGTTGTCACATGCCTCCAGCGGATCCATTTGAAATAGGAACTCTCTCTGCTGAAAGATGGAGTAGGAAAACGCAACCAGGAAAAGCAGGACGGGTGTTGCGCTCAGAATTCGCGTTCCGTGCCAACCCGACAATTTTTCCTTTGCGCAAGTCACAGCCATTCCTGTCAGTATTGCGACTGCCGGCAGCATGAGAATGAAATAGTGAGCACGGAAGTAGAGGCCTGGACAAACAGCAAGAAACGAAAACAACAGAAAGGAGATGGTAAAGAAGGCATTTGCCCGGGCACGCCCGCTCCATACGACTGCGGTTAAGCCCAACGCCGCGATCATCCATATCCATGCCGCTGGTCCTACAACGTCGGCAAACATCGGCTGAAAGAGCTTAAATCCATCTACCAGTTTCTCCCTGGTGCCGTACTGGATGCCGTACGACACGGTCCAAAACCAAAACCTCCGGAACACCCCCGCCCTCAACAACAGGAGGCAGGTTAGAAGGAATGGGAGCGAGGCACCCACGATAAGGGTACCTGTGCTTACCACCAGACTCTTCCAATTGACTGGGGGAATTAACCTACGCCGCGCAACATACAGGACGGCAAAAAGAATGAAAAACACACCGGGCTGCTTCATAAGGAAAGCCAGTCCGAGTAAAAGCCCGCTGCTGAAGAAGAGCAAGGATTTGCTCGATTCCAGCGCTTTTAGCAGCAACAGAATACCGGCGATGGCGAACACCACTACGAAGTGGGTCGCATGGCCCTGAAAGCCCAAGACCGAGGGGCTGGTGGAAAGGAGTGCATAACTCGCAGCAGCCACCATTCCGCCCAGCCGCCCGAACAGCTTCTCCCCAAGTAAGAAAACGAGAAGCGTCGTTACAGCATTTATCAGGATCAAGCCGACATGGATTCCCGCCGGTGTTTGGCCAAATATCGCCAGCACCCCCGCGTAAGCGGCGTAGGTGCCTGGCAGCTTCATGTTGTAGGCAAGCTCATAGGGAGGAATGCCTTGCAACATGAGTTGACCTGCGTAAGCATATTCCCCCTCGTCGCGCTCCAGTGGTATCTCCCGCAAACGGAAGCGTACGAGCGCGAAAAGCAGGACCACGAGGAGGAGCAACCCGTAATACAAATAAGGCGACGCTCCTCGTCTTTCGCCTTCAGATTTATTGGCTTGGGTCTTCTTAGGAGCTTTCTTTCGAGGGGTCATTTGGCCACGAACCATAGCCATTCACTTCATGTGATCCTACACCAGGGCAGTGAAACAGGCAGGCAGAAAATAGGGAAGCCCGGACCGTTTTGCCCGGGCTTCTCACTTTTCGCTCTGGTGCGCTGGCCTTACGTCCAGGTTCTGGCGTCGGCCGCGCTCCGCATTACGTTCAAGCGAATCCTGTCACCGCCGTTTCTCACATGACGAGCGCGATGCTCTCCAGCTCTCTTTGGAACGCTTCCAGTGAACCTCCGGGTAGCCCGACCTTGGTCACTGCATCGCGAGCTTCCTCGGCCGAAACCCCGTAGCCGTGCCCAGCTAGGAACATCTGGACCAATTCGGTGCCGTCCTTGGAGTCAAACCCCTGGAGCAACTCGCTTCTCAGTGCCGTCAATTCCGGCATGGAAAATTTTTCTCTCATCGACCTCACCTCCGACCCTTCCAGGGTTTTGGTAATTAGACTCGGGGGACGATATAAGGTTGCAAGCAATTCGGTTGCCGAACCCGAGCCTCACCATCCCTCACCCGGAAAGTTGTGATAAATGCAACCCCTTTACCCCGGCTAAGTTGCACATATGTGCGTTAGAACACTACTTTTGCCGCCTTGGTCGCCGGGAAAGCGGGGCTGCCGGCCGGCAACCATCTGCAAGAAGTTGCGGAAATGGGGAGGATAAATGCCCTTCCTCGGGGACGCTGTGGGTGTTATTTCGGAACACTGCGGCTTTCCACCAAAATGGAACTCACTGCGTTTCGATGGTCGCTTCCGGCTCCAGCAGGATCGGAATCCCATTGCGTATGGGATACACACGCTTGCACTCGTTACACTTCAGGGCTTCTTCCCCGCGCAGCACCAGGGGCTTCCGGCACACCGGGCAGGCGAGTATCTCCAGCAGGTCAGAGTTGATCATGATGGGTGATTCTAGCAGGACGGGCGCGTGTTTGCCTCCCGTGGGATCCCACGACAAACCAGTATGCCCGCGCCACTACGCGGTTGCGGTTGCTTGATTAAGCTACCGGCTGCATCCGCCGGGCTTCCATGCCGTCCAGGACGCGCCACAGATCCTGGGCAGCATTCTCCGCGGCGGCCAACGCCCCTTCAGCCTGTTCGGGATGCGCCGCAACTTCCGCGCTCAGCAGATCGCGCCACACCTCCGAGTGCTCCACGTCGGCGAACTGATGCAGCTTGAAATAGCCGCATGTCCGGGCGTCGGCCCCATAGCGATCAGCGAGACCGTCGGCCTTGGCCTTGGCCACGCGCGGGACCTGCGACTCATACGCATAAAACGCCGCCAGGGCTTCAGCGGTCGAGCCTTCACGCGCCACCCGGCGAAACTCGCCGATCAGCTCGCGCACTTCCGGCTGTGTTTCACTTTGGCGAACCTGGTCGCGGTCAGCGCCCATACCCTCGGCGAAGTCAAGCCACAGCTCGCTATGGGGACGCCCTTCAATCTCCTCGCCGCACAGGTTGCGCAACACGGCGCGCCGCAGCTCGCCATCGTCGAGGCGCGAGTGCAACCCGCTCAGGTAGGCGGGAAAGGCGGCGACGTGCTGATAGTAGTCAGTGGCGTATTCGCGCAGATCGTCGCGCGTGAGCTGGCCGGCCGTCCATGCCTTGTAATACGGATGGCACAGCAGATCGTAGCGGGCGATGCGTTCTTCCAGTGCTGCCAGGAAAGCTTGCGGTTCCATGATTTACCCCACCAAGAAATTAAGACCCACGAGTGACAACACTATACGGGAGCGACGGAGGCGACGACAAGCGCGATTGCGATTGCGACAACAACCGCGTTCACGATGACAGTATGATGTTCATGACCTCAGTGTTCTTGGTTGAGGGGTCGGGCAGCTATGAATAAGCGCAATCGAAAATCGCCCATGGAGCAGCCGCGCGATACGCGTACCGACACCGCCATTCTTATTGCACTGGGGTTATGCCTCATCGTTCTGCACATCTTCACCAGTGGTGCGTACGGCTTTCATCGCGACGAACTGGCTACCCTCGACGACGCCCGCCACCTCGCTTGGGGATACGTGGCCTATCCGCCGGTGACACCGTTGCTCGGACGCATTGAGCTTGAATTCTTCGGGACCTCACTCCGCGGCATACGGTTCTTCCCCGCTGTGGCGCAGGCCATCGCAGTTGTGCTCGTCGGCCTGATGGCGCGTGATCTGGGTGGCAACCGGCTGGCACAGATTGTCGCAGCACTGGCAGTTGCGATTGCCCCGGTTTCACTGGGGTCGGGAGCCCTCCTGCAATACGTCGCCTTCGACTACTTGTGGTGGGCGTTGACGGCCTATTTCCTGATTCTCCTGCTCCGTACCGAAGCGCCTCGATGGTGGCTGGCCATCGGCGGCGCCATCGGCATTGGCATGATGACCAAGTACACCATGATCTTCCTGGTCGCTGGCCTCGCCGTAGGTATGTTGCTGACCAACGCCAGGCGCTATCTGAAAAGCCCGTGGCTGTGGGCCGGCGTCGTTGTTTCGCTGCTGGTCTTTTTCCCCAACCTCCTCTGGCAAATCCAGCACCACTTCATCTCGCTTGAGTTTCTGCGCCACATTCACAAGCGCGATATTCGCTGGGGCCGCACTAAGGGTTTCCTGCCCGAGCAGTTATTTATCGCCGCCAATATGATTACCATCCCGCTGTGGGTGGCCGGTCTGTTCTTCTACTTCCGCAAGCCGGACGGCAAACCGTTTCGCATGATCGGCTGGATGGCGGTCGTGCCCTTCGTGCTCTTCCTTATCGCCAAGGGCCGCGGCTACTACATGGCGCCGGTTTATCCCATGCTGTTGGCTGCGGGAGCAGTCGTGGAAGAGCGCTGGCTCGCGTCTCTGTCCGCCGGCCGCGCTGGCGTTTGGCGAGGTGTTACCTATGCCGCGCTCGCCGTCGGCGGCGTGATGGTCGCCGCTGTGGCCCTGCCTATGGCGGGGATAAACTCCGGCTGGTGGAAAGTCGCGGTTGCGATCAACGGCGACTTTCGCGAAGAGATTGGCTGGCCGGAAGTAGTTGCCGAGGTCGCCCGGATTCGCGACTCGCTGCCCGCCGACCAGCGAAGCAAAGTCGCGATCCTGGGGACGAACTATGGCGAAGCGGGCGCCGTGGACACGTTCGGCGCGGCCTATGGATTGCCAAAGGCAATCAGCGGAGTGAACTCCTACTGGGCGTGCGGTTACGGGGATCCGCCTCCCCAAACCGTTATCGTCCTCGGCATGTCAGCCGACGATGTGAACGACCTGTTTGAGTCCTGCGAACTGGCTGGCCACACCAGGAACGCTTACGGCGTTCAAAACGAGGAGACCAAGGACCACCCCGACATTTTCGTGTGTCGGAATCTACGCTCCCCGTGGCCTGAGTTTTGGAAGCAATTCCGCTACTACGGATGAGCCTTCGAGTTTTCTTCGTGGTTGCCATGTCACGCGGCAGGGTGACGCATGGCACAGATTTGCGGACGGAAAAAGCGGAGCCTGTTATAGCGGCAGCTTGATATCAGCATTGCGGCGCTGCTACGAGGCAAACCACGCACCCATTGCCGTTACCGGCGAGCTTACTTCGATTCACGCTCAATCCGAACGTGAATAGGGATTTGCCTATTCAACGGTTCGCGTGTCGCCTTCCCCTCTCGCGATTGAGCAATTCCGTCACAACACAAATTGAGTCCCGCTCCCCCCGCAGCCACGTCCGTATTCGCTCCTGCATACCTTTTTCTGGAGGATCTCATGCTTCATCTCGACACCGGTAACACCGGTTTCATGATTCTTTGCACCAGCCTGGTCATGCTCATGACGCCCGGCCTGGCGTTTTTCTACGGCGGCCTGGTAGGACGCAAGAACGTCCTCGCCATCATGATTCAGAGCTTCGTCTCCATGGGCTGGACAACCGTTATCTGGTACCTCTACGGCTACTCGCTGTGTTTCAGCGGCGACTGGCACGGCATCATCGGCAATCTCGACAAAGTCTGCCTGCATGGCGTCAACCTTACGACGCCGTCCGGGCCGAATGACACCATACCGGCGATGGTCTTCATCGCCTATCAAATGATGTTTGCCATCATCACCCCGGCACTCATCTCGGGCGCGTTTACCAACCGCGTGACTTTCAAGGCCTACTGCCTGTTCCTTACTGCGTGGCTCACCTTTGTGTATTTCCCGTTCGTGCACATGGTGTGGGGCGGAGGAATGTTGCAACGCTGGGGCGTGGAGGACTTCGCCGGCGGCATCGTAGTACACAACATAGCCGGGCTGGCGGCACTCGCCTCCGTTCTTTACGTTGGCAGACGCCGCGTAATCGACCGCGGTCCGCACAGCATCCCCATGGTTGCGCTGGGCACCGGCCTGCTGTGGTTCGGGTGGTACGGATTTAACGCGGGCAGCGAAATGCGCGTGGATTCGGTGACCGGTACGGCCTTCCTGAATACCGACATCGCCGCCTCGTTTGCTGCCGTAGCGTGGCTCGCGGTGGCTTGGATCCGCGAGCGCAAGCCCAAGTTCCTCGGCCTGCTCACGGGGGCAGTTGCCGGACTCGCGACTGTTACTCCTGCCGCGGGCTATGTCTCGCCCACGACAGCAGTCATCATCGGCGTGGTCTCCGGAGTGGTTTGCTACTTCGCGGTTGAGATGAAGAACAAACTGCACTGGGACGATGCCCTCGATGTGTGGGGCGTCCACGGTGTCGGTGGCTTTCTCGGCATCCTCATGCTGGGGCTGTTCGCCAACAGCGCCTTCAATCCCGCCGGTACCAACGGCCTGCTGTATGGCAACCCCAGCTTCTTCTTCAAGCAACTGGTAGCCGTATTGTTCTCGTCGGTATGGGCGTTTGGCTTCACCTACGCCATGCTGGCAATCATCAACGTGTTCACTCCGGTGAAAGTGACCGAAATGAGCGAGGAGATCGGCCTGGATGAATCCATCCACGGCGAGCACGCTTACGAAACCCTCGAAGTGGAGGAATTGTTTAACGGTAGCCGTAACGCAATCGAACACGTCGAAGAAGAGCACGAGTTGGTCGGCCCCAGGAAGTAACTGTGCCGGGACGGTTGACCTCCTTCCGCCGGTTTCTGGGGAGAACTGTATTGACAGGGGCGATGCTCATCTCGCCCCTGTATTTTTTTGCGCAGGACAGTACATCCTCACCGATAACAGCATCGGCTACACCTGGTTCGACGGAAGCGAAGCCTTGGTGGAAGACCATCACCGCCAACGGCTTCGCTTCTTTGTCTTACGGATACAACACCAACCAGCCCTATGACCGGCTGAACCAGTTTCGCGTCTTCGATTTCAACGACAACGAGCCCCAATTGGACATGGCGCAACTGGTCATCCAGCGCGCCATTGAGAAGCCCAACCAGTTCGGGTTCCGCTTCAACATGATTGCCGGCTCCGGAGTGCCCGAGGTCACCGCTGCCTACGGACTCTTCCGCGACATGCGGACCAACCGCGCGAATCATTTCGACATCCCCGAGCTTTACGTGAGCTACATCGCGCCGCTGGGGAAAGGGTTGCGCATCGACGCCGGCAAGATGGCCAGCCACCTGGGATCGGAGATCATAGGCGGCTATGACGGCTACAACGACGAATTCAGCCGCGGATTCATCTTCGGGTTTGGTGTGCCGTTTACCTATCTGGGAGTAAAGGCCACCTATCCCTTTACCAGCAAGATCACCGGCATGGTGGTGCTGGTGAACGGATGGGATGAGATCCAACACTACAATCACGGCTACTCCTGGG
>Ga0209656_10000197_pt1 | contig 39476 bp, 35 predicted proteins | sample BogFormECP12_OM2_FD_188239 | JGI IMG/M metagenome (GOLD analysis project Ga0209656, IMG submission 188239) | Bog forest soil microbial communities from Calvert Island, British Columbia, Canada - ECP12_OM2 (SPAdes) (version 2) | ecosystem: Environmental > Aquatic > Freshwater > Wetlands > Bog ...
CCCCCCGGATTATAGGGTCGCCTGCGTCTACAAGCCGATCGCAGGGGAGCGCCCGCTGTGGGATTTCCCGATGGGCACGCTCGCCGGCCGGGAGGTCGCGGCCTACGTCGTGTCCCGCGCGGCCGGCTGGGACGTGGTCCCGCCGACAGTCATGCGGGACGGGCCGTTCGGGCCCGGCATGTGCCAGCTGTGGATCGACCACGATACCGATGTGGACCTGATCGCCCTGTCCCGCCGCGCCGATCACGCGGGCCTGCGGGACATGGCTGTGTTCGACGCGGTGGTGAACAACGCCGACAGGAAGATCGGTCACCTGCTGCCCGTCGCCGACGGGCACCTGTACGGCTGCGACCACGGAGTGTGCTTCGCCGAGGACTACAAGCTGCGCACAGTCTTGTGGCAATGGCGGGGCAAGACCTTGCCGAGGCGCTCGCTGGAGGCGCTGCGCCGCCTGAACACCCAGTTCAACGAGGGCGACCTAGAGACCGAGCTTTCCTCCCTGGTGGCCGCGAGCGAGATCGCCGCCACCAAGATCAGGGTCGAGACGCTGCTCAAGCACCGCGTCCACCCCTACCCACCCGCCGACTGGCCCGCCGTCCCCTGGCCGCCGGTCTAGGGTTCCGCTGGCCCGATGTCCCCATCGGGTCAGATACCGCCCGGCTCTCCGGCGTCGCCGTGCCGCCTGAAGTAGCGCTCGAACTCGCGGGCGATCGCGTCGCCGCTCGCCTCGGGCAGGTCCATCGCGTCCTTGGCTTCTTCCAGGGTGCGCACGTAGTCGGCGACCTCGGAGTCCTGCTGGGCAAGCTCGTCCACGCCGCGCTCCCAGGCGCGCGCCTCCTCGGGCAGGTCGGCCAGCGGCAGCGGTACGTCGAGGATATCCTCGACGCCACGCAGCAGCGCCAGCGTGGCCTTCGGGCTCGGCGGCTGCGCCACGTAGTGCGGGACCTGCGCCCACAGCGAGACGGCCGGGATGCCCGCTCCGGCGCAGGTGTGCTGCAGGACCCCGACGATCCCGGTCGGGCCCTTGTAGTCCACTAGGCCGACGCCGACCTCGGTGCCGAGCTTGGAGTTCGACGAGCCGACGGACACCGGCACGGGACGGGTGTGCGGCGCGTCGGCGAGTAGCGCGCCGAGCAGGATGATCAGCTCCACGCCGAGGGTTTCCAGGCCCTGCATCAGTTCCTCGCTGAACGCCCGCCAGCGCATGTTGGGCTCAATGCCGTGCACCAGGATCACGTCGCGGGCCAGCCCGGTGGGCGGCACCGATGCATCAGCCGGCCGGGCGCGGGCGAGCGAGATCCTCGTCGTCGGCCAGATCAGTCGCTGGGTATGCCCGCCCTCGATCTCGACCACCGGCCGGTTGACCTGGAAATCGTAGAAGTCCTCCGGGTCGATGGCCCCGATGGGGGTCGCCTGCCAGGCGATGCCCAGATGGTTGACCACCCCGCTAGCCGCCTCGCCCGCGTCGTTCCAGCCCTCGAACCCGGCGATGGCGACCGGGGATACGAGTTCGCCGATGTCGTTGAACTCGATGACTCGCCACCTCCCCAGCAAAATGCAGGCCGTCTCCCGTCTAGCGTACGTGGTAAGCCTTGCTCATTGGGTGATCGGCCGGCGTGTGAGTGTCAGGTGTGGTCTTGTATCAGCTGCGGCCGGTAATCGATCTGATCTAAGCAAGCTTCGCCACGGACGCCTTAGGATGAGCATCAATGAGCACTCTGCGAACCGCCCTCGCCGAGCGAGTCGTCGTGGCGGACGGGGCCATGGGCACCATGCTCCAGGCGAGCGACGCTACCATCGACGATTTCGACGGCTACGAGGGCTGTAACGAGATCCTGAACGTGACCAGGCCCGACATCGTGAGCGGGATCCACGACGCCTACCTCGAAGCGGGCGCGGATTGCGTCACCACCAACTCGTTTGGCGCCAACCTGGGCAACCTCGGCGAGTACGGCATCGCGGAGCGGATCGCGGAGCTGTCCGAGGCGTCCGCCATGATCGCCCGGGCCGCCGCCGACCGCTGGGCCACCCCGGCCCGCCCCCGATGGGTCCTTGGCTCGATCGGTCCGGGCACCAAGCTGCCCACCCTCGGCCATACCACGTTCCGCGAACTTCGCGACACCTACCAGGCCAACGCCGAGGCCCTGCTGCGCGGCGGTGCCGACGCGCTGATCATCGAGACCTGCCAGGACCTGCTGCAGGCCAAGGCGGCCATCATCGGCGCCAGGCGGGCGGTGCAGGCCATGGCCTCGGACGCGGTGGTCATCGCGCAGGTCACGATCGAGACCACCGGGGCGATGCTGCTCGGCAGCGAGATCGCCGCGGCGCTGACCGCGCTCGAGCCGCTCGGCATCGACATGATCGGGCTGAACTGCGCCACCGGCCCCGGCGAGATGAGCGAGCACCTGCGCTACCTGGCCGCGCACGCCCGGATCCCCATCTCCTGCGAGCCGAACGCCGGCCTGCCCGTGCTCACCTCGGACGGCGCGCACTACCCGCTGAGCCCGGCGCAGCTCGCCGACGCCCACGACAGGTTCACCAGTGAGTTCGGCCTGTCCCTGGTGGGCGGCTGCTGCGGCACGACGCCCGAGCACACGGCGGCGCTGGCCGACCGGGTGGCAGGCAGGCCAGCTACCAGCCGGAAGCCGCGCCCCGAGCCCGGGGTGGCCTCGCTGTACCAGCACGTGCCATTCCGTCAGGACACCGCCTTCCTGTCCATCGGCGAGCGGACCAACGCCAACGGGTCCAAGGCGTTCCGCGATGCGATGCTCGAGGGCAGGTACGAGGACTGCGTTCAGATCGCGCGGTCACAGACCAGGGACGGCGCCCACCTGCTCGACGTGTGCGTGGACTACGTGGGCCGGGACGGCGCCGCCGATATGCGCGAGGTCGTCGGCAGGTTTGCCACCGCGGCCACGCTGCCGCTCGTGCTTGACTCGACCGAGCCCGCCGTGATCGAGGCGGGCCTGGAGATGACCGGTGGCCGCGCCGTCATCAACTCGGTCAACTACGAGGACGGCGACGGGCCGGACTCGCGGATCGCGCGGATGATGCCGCTGGTGCGCGAGCACGGCGCCGCCGTGATCGCGCTGACCATCGACGAGCGAGGCCAGGCACGTACCGCCGAGTGGAAGGTCGCCGTCGCCGAGCGGCTGATCGCGGACCTGACCGGGAACTGGGGGATGCGGGTCGAGGACATCATCGTCGACTGCCTGACGTTCCCCATCGCCACCGGCCAGGAGGAGACGCGGCGCGACGCGATCGAGACCATCGAGGCGATCGCCAAGCTCAAGCGCCGTTACCCGGCCGTGCAGACCACGCTGGGCGTATCCAACGTGTCGTTCGGCCTCAAGCCCGCCGCCCGCGCCGTGCTGAACTCGGTCTTCCTGGCCGAGTGCGTTCGGGCGGGCCTGGACTCCGCGATCGTGCATGCGGCGCGGATCATGCCGATCGTCCGGATACCCGACGAGCAGCGGCAGGTGGCGCTCGACCTCGTGTACGACCGGCGGCGGGAGGACTACGACCCGCTGGCCGTCCTGCTTGAGCTCTTTGAAGGCACGGATGCGGCGCAGCTCAAGGAAAGCCGAGCCGCGGAGCTGGCCGGGCTGCCGCTGTGGGAGCGGCTGAAGCGGCGGATCATTGACGGGGAGCGATCGGGGCTCGAGGCGGACCTGGACTCCGCGCTTGAGCAGCGGCCTGCCCTCGAGATCGTCAACGACGTGCTGCTGGACGGCATGAAGACGGTCGGCGAGCTGTTCGGCTCGGGGCAGATGCAGCTGCCGTTCGTGCTGACCTCCGCCGAGGTGATGAAGGCGTCCGTGGCCTACCTCGAGCCGCACATGGCACGCACGGATGAAGAAGGCAAGGGCAAGATCGTCCTGGCCACGGTCAAGGGCGACGTACACGACATCGGCAAGAACCTGGTCGACATCATCTTGTCCAACAACGGCTATGACGTTGTGAACATCGGGATCAAGCAGCCCATCTCGGCGATCGTGGCGGCGGCCGAGGAGAACGACGCGGACGTCATCGGGATGTCCGGGCTGCTGGTCAAGTCGACCGTGGTGATGCGGGACAACCTGGCCGAGCTGGACTCACGGGGCCTGGCCGGACGCTGGCCGGTGCTGCTCGGCGGCGCCGCGCTCACCCGGGCCTATGTGGAGCAGGACCTAGCCGCGCTGTTCGGCGGGCAGGTCAGGTACGCCAGGGATGCATTTGAGGGCCTGCGGCTGATGGATGCGGCGATGGCGGTCAAGCGCGGCGTACCGGGCGCTAAGCTCCCTGAGCTGCGGACCCGCAAGGTCAGGGCCACGGCGACCGCCCGCGGACGGCAGGACGGGAGCGAGGCGGAAACCCAGGCCCGTTCGGACATAAACACCGAGGGGCCAGTGCCGGACGCGCCGTTCTTCGGGACTGAGGTGATCAAGGGCGTCCCGCTGGCCGAGTACGCCGCCTACCTGGACGAGCGCGCCCTGTTCATGGGCCAGTGGGGTCTCAAGCCGTCGCGGGGTGACGGCGGTGCGAGTTACGAGGACCTGGTGGAGACCGAGGGCCGGCCGAGGCTGCGGATGTGGCTGGAGCGGATGCAGACCGAAGGGCTGCTCGAGGCGGCCGTCGTCTACGGGTACTTCCGGTGCGTGAGTTCGGGCAACGACCTGGTCGTGCTCGGCCCGGACGGGGCGCCGGGAGAGAGCACCGAGCTCGAGCGGTTCAGCTTCCCCCGGCAGCGGCGCGACCGGCGGCTGTGCCTGGCGGACTTCTTCAAGCCGCAGGGCAGCGGGGCAGGGGCGCAGACCGATGTGGTCGCGTTCCAGCTCGCCACCATGGGGAATCGGGTTTCCCAGGCGACCGCCGAGCTTTTCGCCAAGAACGCCTACCGCGAGTACCTCGAGCTGCATGGGTTGTCCGTCCAGCTCACCGAGGCGCTGGCCGAGTACTGGCACGCGCGGATCAGGCGCGAGCTCGGCCTGGCCGGCTCCGATCCCGACAGCCTGGATGGCTTCTTCCGGGTTGACTATCGCGGCGCGCGGTACTCGATCGGCTATCCGGCCTGCCCGGACCTGGCCGACCGAGCCAAGATGGTCCGCCTGCTCGAGCCGTCCCGCATCGGCGTCGAGCTGTCCGAGGAGATGCAGCTTCATCCCGAGCAGTCCACCGACGCGATCGTCGTCCATCACCCCGAGGCGAAGTATTTTTCAATTTGACATCCTCCCGCACAGCGTCTACTCCTCGCCCTGAAGGCCGGGGTCTCCACGCCACGATCCCAATGACCAACGGGAGCGAGGCTGCGCGCGTCGCGGTGCTGTTCGACATGGATGGCCTGCTCGTCGACTCCGAGCCGCTCTGGCTCGAGGCCGAGACGGCCGTCATGGCCCGGCTCGGGGCCGACTGGACCACGGCGGACCAGGTGCAGCTGCTCGGCGGCAGCCTGGACCGCACGGTGCGCTACCTGCTGGCCAAGGCGACCAAGCCCGCGCCGCCCGAAACGGTCGCCGAGTGGCTGATGGCCGGCGTCGCCGAGCGGGTTCGCGACCACGGGGTGGCGCTTCGGCCGGGTGCGCGTGAGCTGCTGGCCGAGGTAGCGGCGGCCGGCCTGCCGTGCGCGCTGGTGACCTCGTCCGAGCGCCGGTTCATGGACGCGGTGCTGGCCCGCACCGGCCTGCGCTTCGACGCGCTGGTTTGCGCGGAGGACGTGAGCGTGACCAAGCCGGACCCCGAGCCGTACCTGCTCGCGGCCAAGCTGCTCGGCGTCGACCCGGCCCAGTGCTTCGCCCTGGAGGACTCGCCCAACGGCGTCGCCTCTGCCGAGGCCGCCGGGTGCCGGGTCATCGCGGTCCCGTCGCTGGTCCCGATCGAGCCGGCGCCGGGCCGGACGGTGGTGCACTCGCTGGCTGAGCTCCGCGCCACGCCTGCGGGAGTGTCGGTGCGCGGCCATGAGGCTAGCACCCATGCCGATCCCGGGGGCTAACCCCAGCGCCTGCGCGCCGATCACCGCTTAGACTCGAAGGAGAGCCACGGGGAGGTGCGCGTGTCTACCTATGACAAGATCGCCTGGCTGCCACTGTGCGGGGGACTGACTGGGCTCGGCCTGGTGCTGAGCTACTTCGCGATGCGGCGACGCGGCATGGGTACCGGCCTGCGCTGGGCGGCCTGGTCGTTGTTGCCGATGGCCGCCTACCTGACCGGTTCGATCGAGATGTTCTGGAAAATGGGCGTCGCCGTCGGGGACTTCGCCAAGGGCTTTGTCTTCTCGCCCCGGGTGTGGTCGGGGATCGCGCTGGCCGGGGTGGCTGTGGTGCTGTTCATCGTGTCCGGCCCGCTGCGGCGCCGCGGGGTGAAGCAGGGCCAGGACAAGCGGGCCGCCGAGCCCGGGTCCGGCACGGCCGGGGCCGTGACGGCCGGCTCGCGGACTGCGGGAGGACAGCTGGCCACCCGCCCGGCCAGCCAAGCGCCCGCCAAGTCGCGCAAGGGCAAGAACGCCGACGACGATGACGATCTCGGGGACGTCGCGGACATCCTGCGCCGCCACGGCATCACCTGAAGTATCTGCGCTCATAGCGTCGTTACGCTTCCGGGAGCGACGGCTCGGGGATGGCCGCCTGGTGCGAGGGCAGCGTCTCCGATGCCGGCGCCGGCTCGGGCAGCGGCGGCGGGGTGCCGCCGAACTCGGGGCACAGCGCCTTGTGGTTGCACCAGTCGCAGAGCCTGCTCGGACGCGGCCGCCAGTCGCCCGCGTCCCTGGCCCGCTCGATGGCCTTCCACAGCGCTGTCACCTTGCGCTCGGTCGCGAGCAGGTCGGACTCGTCGGGGGAGTAGCGCAGCACCTCACCCTCGGCCAGGTACATGAGCTGGAGCAGCCGGGGGACCTGGCCGCGCAGCCGCCAGATCACCAGCGCGTAGAACTTCATCTGGAACAGCGCGCTGGCCTCGTAGGCCTCCCGGGGCGCGCGGCCGGTCTTGTAGTCCACGATCCTGATGTCGCCGCTCGGCGCCACGTCCAGCCGGTCGATGTAGCCGCGCAGCCGCAGCCCGGACTCCAGCGTCGTCTCCACGTAGGCCTCGCGTTCGGCGGGCTCGAGCCGGCGCGGGTCCTCCAGGGTGAAGTAGCCGTCCACGATGGCTGTGGAGGTTTCGAGCCAGCTGGCCCGTTCGGCCTCGGTGTCGAACAGCGCGGCCAGATCGGGTTCCTCGGCGGCCAGCCGGTCACACTCCCGGGCCAGCAGCGCCCGGGCGGCCGGCGGGGTCCGGTCGGCGGCCGGCAGGTCGAACAGTCGCTCCAGCGCGGCGTGCACCAGCGTCCCGCGCGCGGTCGCCGCGGTGGGCGGCTCGGGCAGCCGGTCGATCACCCGGAACCGGTACAACAGCGGGCAGGTCATGAAGTCCGCTGCCCGGGACGGCGACAGCGCAGGCCCTCGGGGGGCATCCGCCCCTTGCTCCGCAGGCAATGTATCGGTCGCTGCTGGTCTTTCCTCCACAGCGCCACCGTAGGGCAAGGCACCGACATTCGGGGGGATCTCCGCGCGGCCCGCCCCGAGGAGCCTCGCATCGACCCGAGCGACCTGTTGTGCACATAGCATCGGTAATGTGGCTAGCACGACGCCGGAGAAACCGCCCGCGACGGCGGGCAAGCCACCCAAGCGTCGCGAGGCCGGTCATGGGATCGTCATCGCGCGCCTGTTCGGCATCCCCGTGTACGTCTCGCCGTACTGGATCCTGATCGCCGGCGTCTTCATCCTCATCTACGCCAGCGAGCTGGCCTCGACCCTGCACGGTGCCACCAGGTTCATCGTGGCGGCGGCCTTCGTCGTGCTGCTGTATGTGTCTGTCCTCATCCATGAACTGAGTCACTCCCTGGTCGCCCGCGGCTACGGGCTGCCGGTGCGCCGCATCCTGCTCTACCCGCTCGGCGGGTTCTCCGAGATCGAGCAGGAACCGCCGACGCCCGGCCGGGAATTCCTGGTGTCGGCGGCGGGCCCGGCCCTGTCGCTGGCCCTGGCGGCCGGCGGGTACGGCCTGATGCGCGTGGTCCCGGCGGACACCGTCGGCGGTACCCTGGTCCACCTCCTGAGCTGGGCCAACCTGGTGGTCGGAATCTTCAACCTGCTGCCCGGCCTGCCGCTGGACGGCGGCCGGATGCTGCGCGCGGTGATCTGGAAGCTCACCGGCCGCCCGTCGACCTCCACCATCGCCGCCGCCTGGGCAGGCCGGGTGATCGCCGTGGGTCTGTTCCTGTTCATCATCCCGTTCGCCACCGGCGCGGTGCACGGGACCGGCGGGAGCATGGTCACCGTGGTGTGGCTGGCGGTGATCGCGGCCTTCATGTGGACCGGCGCCGGGCAGGCCATCAAGGCGACCAGGTTCCGCGAGCGGCTGCCGGCGCTGCAGGCCAGGCGGCTGGCCCGCAAGGCGGTCTCCGTCGCCGCGAACACCCCGCTGGCCGAGGCGATCAGGCGCGCGGAAGAGAACCAGGCCCGCGCGGTGGTGATCGTCGACCACGACGACAAGCCGATCGCGATCGTCAACGAGAGCGCGGTGATGGCTACCCCGCCGCAGCGCCGCCCGTGGATGGAGGCGGGTGCGCTGGCCCGGACGCTCGAGCCGAGCATGGTGCTGCCCGCCGACCTGTCGGGGATGGCGTTGCTCGACGCGATCCGCCGTGCGCCCACCACCGAGTACCTGCTGGTCGAGCCGTCTGGCCAGGTCTACGGCGTGCTGGCCACCCGCGACGTCGACCACGCCTTCGCCGGGGTATAACCAAGGATGACCAAACCGCGGCAGGGACCGCTTATGCCCGGCGAGCCGGTCCAGCTGACCGACCCCAAGGGGCGCAGCCACCTGATCACCCTGCGGGTCGGCGCGTCCTTCCACACCCACCGGGGCGCGCTGAGCCACGACGACATCATCGGCGGCCCGGACGGGAACGTGGTCAGGGCCGGCGGCGGCACCCCCTACGTCGTCTTCCGTCCGCTGCTGGCCGACTTCACGCTGGCCGCCAAGCGCGGCGCGGCGGTAGTGTACCCCAAGGACGCGGCGCAGATCGTGGCGTTCGCGGACGTGTTCCCCGGCGCGCGGGTGCTCGAGGCCGGGGCCGGCTCGGGCGCGCTGAGCTGCTGGCTGCTGCGGGCGGTGGGGGAGCAGGGCACCCTGGTCTCGTTCGAGCGCAGGCCCGACTTCGCCGAGATCGCCAGGCGGAACGTGGAGCAGTACTTCGGCGGCCCGCCGTCGGCCTGGCAGCTGGTGATCGGCGAGTTCGGCCCGGAAATCGGCCCGGAAATCGGCCCGGTCGACCCCGGGCTGGCCGACTTCGACCGGGTCATCCTGGACATGCTCGCCCCGTGGGACTGCGTCGATGCGGTCGCCTCGGTTCTCGCGCCGGGCGGCCTGGCCTGCTGCTATGTCGCCACCACGACGCAGCTCTCGCGCACCGTGGAGGCGCTGCGCGGGCACGGCGGCTTCGACGAGCCGGCCGCCTGGGAGAGCCTGACCCGCGGCTGGCACGTGGAGGGGCTGGCGGTCCGCCCAGAGCACCGTATGGTGGGCCATACCGGGTTCCTCGTGACCGCGCGGCGGCTCGCGCCCGGGGTGGTCCCCCCGCCGCGCAGGCGGAGGCCGGCCAAGGGCGCACAGGAAGAAGATCACAACGAAGATCATTGACCCCAAGGGGGCCAAGGGGGTCTGGGGGGATGGGTTCCCCCAGGAGCGGGGGGGTCTGGGGGGGTCGTCCCCCCGAGAAGAAAGAGTAACCGGTAACGCCTTGTGATGAAATTGTGACTGATAGGTACGTTCGCGGGCAGCAAAACAGCGCCGATACGGCGTCGGCAGGTTAGGGAATGCTCGTGAATAGGTAGAGTCCAGTTAACGGTGCAGGAGGAGGTGAGGGCCGTGGCCACCAGAGATGACAGCGGGCGTGCTTCGCGGCACGAGGATGAGGTGCGGAGCCTTACCGCTCAGATCTCCTTCCTTGATGAGGAGATCGCCGTGCTGCGGCGTAGGCTCGCGGATTCGCCCCGGCAGGTCAGGCTCCTTGAGGACAGGCTGCGCGATACTGAGACGAGCCTGACCGGGGTTACCGCTCAGAACGAGCGGCTGGCGACGACCTTGCGTGAGGCACGCGACCAGATCGTCGCGCTGAAGGAAGAAGTGGACCGGCTGGCCCAGCCGCCGTCCGGGTTCGGCGTCTTCCTCAATGCGAACGAGGACGACACGTGCGACGTGTTCACCGGCGGCCGCAAGATGCGGGTGAACGTATCCCCGAACGTGGAGCTCGGCGAATTGCGCCCAGGTCAGGAAGTCGTGCTGAACGAGGCGCTCAACGTCGTCATCGCCCAGTCGTACGAGACGGTGGGCGAGGTCGTCATGCTCAAGGAGGTCCTCGCCGACGCCCGGCGCGCGCTGGTCATCTCCCAGGCCGACGAGGAGCGCGTGGTCCGGCTGGCCGAGCCGCTGCTGAACCAGCCGCTACGGGCCGGCGACTCGCTGCTGCTTGAGTCGCGGTCCGGGTACGTGTACGAGCGGATACCCAAGGCCGAGGTGGAAGAGCTCATCCTCGAGGAAGTGCCGGATATCTCCTACCACGATATCGGCGGCCTGGCCGGGCAGATCGAGCAGATCAGGGACGCCATCGAGCTGCCCTACCTGCACGCCGACCTGTTCAAGGAACACAAGCTCAAGCCGCCGAAGGGAGTCCTGCTCTACGGCCCGCCCGGCTGCGGCAAGACGCTCATCGCCAAGGCGGTGGCGAACTCGCTGGCCAAGCAGGTCGCGGCCAAGACGGCCGACGAGGGGGCCAAGGAGGGCAAGAGCTTCTTCCTCAACATCAAGGGCCCGGAGCTGCTGAACAAGTACGTGGGTGAGACCGAGCGGCACATCAGGCTCGTCTTCCAGCGGGCCAGGGAGAAGGCCAGCGAGGGCATGCCGGTCATCGTATTCTTCGACGAGATGGACTCGATCTTCCGCACCCGCGGCTCGGGCGTGTCCAGCGACGTCGAGAACACCATCGTGCCCCAGCTGCTGTCCGAGATCGACGGGGTCGAGGGCCTGGAGAACGTCATCGTCATCGGCGCCTCCAACCGCGAGGACATGATCGACCCGGCGATCCTGCGGCCGGGCCGGCTCGACGTCAAGATCAAGATCGAGCGTCCGGACGCCGAGGCGGCCAAGGACATCTTCTCCAAGTACGTCCTGACCGAACTGCCGCTGCACCCCGACGACATGTCCGAGCACGGCTCCTCGGCGCAGGCCACCGTCGATGCGATGATCCAGCGCACGGTCGAGAGGATGTACACCGAGTCCGAGGAGAACAGGTTCCTCGAAGTCACCTACGCCAACGGTGACAAGGAAGTGCTGTACTTCAAGGACTTCAACTCCGGCGCGATGATCGAGAACATCGTCGCCCGGGCCAAGAAGATGGCCATCAAGGAGTTCCTCGACACCGGGCAGAAGGGCATCCGGGTCAGCCACCTGCTGGCCGCGTGCGTCGATGAGTTCAGCGAGAACGAGGACCTGCCGAACACCACCAACCCGGACGACTGGGCTCGCATCTCCGGCAAGAAGGGCGAGCGCATCGTCTACATCAGGACCCTGGTCTCCGGCAAGACCGGGACCGAGGCGGGCCGGTCGATCGACACCGTGGCCAACACCGGGCAGTACCTTTGATGGCTGTTCGCGCTCAGGAAACCACCTCAGCATGTCGCCTTCGCCCGCAGCGGCATTAGGCTGCAAGACATGAGCGTTCTTCGCGTGATGGGCACAGAGACTGAATACGGCATCTCTGTGCCCGGCCAGCCTGGTGCTAACGCGATGGTGACCTCATCCCAGATCGTCAACGCGTACCAGGCGGCCACGGCCGCGCGGGCGCGGCGTGCCCGCTGGGACTTCGAGGAGGAGAACCCGCTGCGGGACGCGCGGGGCTTCGACCTGACCCGCGAGGCGGCGGACTCCTCGCAGCTCACCGACGAGGACCTGGGCCTGGCCAACGTCATTCTCACCAACGGCGGGCGGTTGTACGTCGACCACGCGCACCCCGAGTACTCCGCGCCCGAGTGCACGAACCCGCTGTCGGTGGTGATCTGGGACAAGGCTGGCGAGCGGGTTATGGCGGAGGCGGCGGCCAAGGCCGCGACCGTGCCGGGCAGCTCGCCCATCCAGCTGTACAAGAACAACACCGACAACAAGGGCGCCTCCTACGGCTCACACGAGAACTACCTGATGCGCCGCGGCACGCCGTTCGCCGACATCGTCAAGTTCCTCGTCCCGTTCTTCGTCTCCCGTCAGGTGATCTGCGGGGCCGGCCGGGTCGGCATCGGCGCCGACGGCCGGGGCTCCGGCTTCCAGATCAGCCAGCGCGCCGACTTCTTCGAGGTCGAGGTCGGCCTGGAGACCACGCTCAAGCGGCCCATCATCAACACCAGGGACGAGCCGCACGCCGACCCGGAGAAGTACCGGCGGCTGCACGTGATCATCGGCGACGCCAACATGAGCGAGGTGAGCACCTACCTCAAGGTCGGCACGACCGCGCTGGTGCTCGCGATGATCGAGGACAAGTTCCTGGGCACCGACCTGTCGATCGAGGCCCCGGTGGCCGAGCTGCGCGCCATCTCGCACGATCCGGCCTGCCGCCGCCTGGTCACGCTCAAGGACGGCAGGAAGATGACCGCCGTCCAGCTGCAGGCCGAGTACCTCGAGCTGGCCCGTAAGTTCACCGAGGACAAGTACGGCAACGACGTCGACGACATCACGACCGACGTCCTGGACCGGTGGGAGTCGGTGCTGAACCGGCTGGCCGATGACCCGATGCTGCTGTCGAAGGAGCTCGACTGGGTGGCCAAGCTCGAGCTGCTCGAGGGCTACCGGACGCGGGACAGCCTGGCCTGGGACAACCCGCGGTTGCAGCTGGTCGACCTGCAGTATTCCGACGTGCGGCAGGACCGCGGCCTGTACAACCGGCTGGCCGCCCGCGGCCGGATGGTACGGCTGACCGACGACGCCACCGTCGAGCGGGCCATCGACAACCCGCCCGAGGACACCAGGGCCTACTTCCGCGGCCGCTGCCTGCGGCAGTATCCCGAATCGGTGGCGGCCGCCTCGTGGGATTCGGTGATCTTCGACATCCCCGGGCGTGAGTCGCTGCAGCGCGTCCCCACGCTCGAGCCGCTGCGCGGTACCCGGGCGCACGTGGGCGAACTGCTCGACCGCTGCCGCAACGCCGCTGAGCTGGTCGCCGCCCTCACTGGTCAGGAGTAACGCGCTGGTGGGCCGACCCCTCGAGACTCCCGGTCCCTCCCATCCCGTCAGCCCCACAAGCCCCTGGATGTCGGTTGGGATGCGGATCGCGAGTTCGTACCGATTTCAGCCCGGCGGGATTGGGCGGGACTCCCACGGGTGACGATAGCGTTGGGACTACGGAGGTAGTGACATGGCAACGAACAAGGACACCGGCGGTCAGCGGCAGACCACGAGGCGCGCCGAGGAGACCGAAGAGGCCGAGGCAGGCAGCACCGAGGAAGTCAGGGAGCGGCACGAAAAGCTCTCCGACGATGTGGACGCGATCCTCGACGAGATCGACGAGGTGCTCGAGGAGAACGCCGAGGAGTTCGTCCGGTCCTATGTGCAAAAGGGCGGCCAGTAGCCAGACCGGTCACGGCACCCGCCGGTTCGCCGTAGGCGGACGCGTCGGCGGCCCTCGCGTCCTGTCGCGCTCCGGGGTGGCAGTAGGGTCTGTTGAGTACGTCCGCTATAACTACGGGAGGAGGTCCGCGTTGGGCTCGTATCTTGACCGCAGCCAGTCTGGCCCGTTCGCCGGGGACCCGAGAATGTCCGGTCGGGTGCCGGGTGCCGCAGGCGGTCCTCCGGCGGGGTTCATGAACCGGCAGACCTCCTCGTTCACCGACTTCCTGGCCTCGCACTCACCCGGCCTGCTCCCCGGCGGCACGGTCCCGGCCGACATGGTCCAGGGAACGCCCGGCCAGGCCATCCGCGACCTGCCGCACGCCACCACCATCGTGGCCGCTGTCTGCGACGGCGGGGTGGTGCTGGCCGGCGACCGCCGGGCCACCGCCGGAAGCATGATCGCGAAGCGGGACGTGGAGAAGGTCTTCCGCAGCGACGAGTTCTCCGCCATGGGCTACTCGGGTACCGGCAGCGTGGGAATCGAGTTCGTCCGGCTGTTCCAGGTCGAGCTCGAGCACTACGAGAAGATGGAAGGCCGGTCGCTGTCCCTGGAGGGCAAGGCGAACCGCCTGGCCTTCATGGTCAGGGGGAACCTCGGGGCGGCCATGCAAGGACTCGTGGTGGTGCCCCTGTTCGTCGGCTACGACGAGGACTCCGGGCACGGGCGCATCTTCAGCTACGACGTGGCCGGCGGACCGTATGAGGAGAGCAGGTTCTACTCCATTGGCTCGGGGTCGTTGTTCGCCCGCGGCGCGCTGAAGAAGTTCTACGTCGACGACATGCCAGCGCGCGACGCGGTGCTGGCCTGCGTACAGGCGCTGTACGACGCCGCCGACGACGATTCCGCGACCGGCGGCCCGGACCTGACCAGGCGTATCTTCCCCGTCATCGCCACGGTCACGGCCGACGGCTTCAGGAAGCTGCCGGAAGCCGAGGCCGAGGAAATCGCGCAGCAGGTCGTGCGGAGCCGGATGATCAGGCCAGACGGTCCGTCCGCCCCGCTCCTGAACAGCTAGCCAGCCCATCCCGCTCCAGCCCGACCGATCACCTAGGTAAAGGAAGCATCCGCGGTGTCAATGCCGTTCTACGTGTCACCAGAACAGCAGATGCGGGACAAGGCCGACTATGCGCGGAAGGGCATCGCGCGCGGCCGCAGCTGCGTCGTGCTGCAATACGCGGGCGGAATCTTGATGGTGGCGCCCAACTCGTCCAGCGCGCTGCACAAGATCAGCGAGATGTACGACAGGATCGCGTTCGCCGCGGTCGGCAGGTACAACGAATACGAGAACCTGCGCAAGGCCGGGGTCACCTACGCCGACATCACCGGCTACCAGTTTGACCGCCACGATGTGACGGCGCGCGGCATCGCCAACTATTACGCCCAGAACCTGGGCACGATCTTCACCGAGAGCCCGAAACCCTGGGAGGTGGAGATCGTCGTCGCCGAGGTCGGCGGCGAGCTGGACGGCGACCAGATCTACCGGATTACCTTCGACGGTTCGGTGACCGACGAGCCAGGCTTCGTCGCCTTCGGCGGCCAGGCCGACCAGGTGTCCGCCGCGCTGAAGGAGCACTATTCGGAGGGCATGTCCCTGTCCGAGGCCTTCGCCGCCGCGCTGTCCGCGCTGTCCGCGCCCGGCAACGGCGAGCGCACCGAGTTCGTGGCCTCCCAGCTGGAGGTGGCCATCCTGGAGCGCGCCCGCGACCACCGGACCTTCCGCCGCATCCGCGCCGCCCGCCTGGATGAGCTCATCGCCGAAGCCCGCTCCGCCTCCGGCGGCTCCGGCGGCTCAGAGCCCGCCGACTCGCCCCCCGGCGCCCCGTCCGGTCCCTCCACCCCCTCGGCCCCGTCCGGCCCCAGCGACTCCGGCCCCGCTACCGGCCCTGACCCGTCCAGCTCCGACCGCGGCACCGGCCTAGGCGGCAGCCCTCTCTAGCTACTCAGGATCCTCCGAGGCGCCATCGGACCCCTTCCAGGCACTCCGCCGACCCTTCCAGCCACCCCCAGAGGCCCACTTGCCCCGCTAGCCTCAGCCCTCCGCCATCCCACAAGCCATTTCCGAAAGATCGTGGAGGATCCGGCTTACGTGGAGCTTTTGGCACCGCAGGGGGCTCCGAATCCTCCACTGAACCCGAATCCTCCACGATAAATCCGCGCCCGTGGTACGGAATAGCGAAAATGTGGGTTTAGCGGGACTGATGGTGCCCAAGTGGGGCGCCCGCGTCGACAAGCACGCCGCCAGCAGCCTAGCGTGCCGTCCCAGACCTGCCAGCGAGCCGCTCAGAGCGGAATGTTGGCGTGGTTGCCCTTCAGCTGGGGAGCCTCGGCGATGGCCTGGACCAGTTCGCGGCGGGTCTGACTCGGCTCGATGATGGCGTCGATGACACCGAGGTCGAGGGCGCGCTGCAGGCCGCCGGCCGTTGCCTCGTGCTCGGCGGCTAGCTGCGTCTCGGCTTCGTGGAGTTGCTCGGCCGGCACCGAGGCCAGTGTGCGCCGGTGCAGGATGCGGATGGCGGCGACCGCGCCCATAACCGCGATCTCGGCGTCCGGCCAGGCGAAGACGCGGGTCGCGCCGAGCGATCGGGAGTTCATCGCGATGTAGGCGCCGCCGAAGGCCTTGCGGGTCACCAGCGTCACCCGGGGAACGGTCGCCTCAGCAAAGGCGTGCAGCAGCTTCGCGCCGCGGCGGACCACGCCGTCCCATTCCTGGCCGACGCCGGGCAGGTAACCAGGCACGTCCACGAGGACCACCAGCGGCACGCCGAACGCGTCGCACATCCGCACGAAGCGCGCCGCCTTCTCCGCCGAGGCGGCGTCCAGGCAGCCGCCGAGCCGCATCGGGTTACTGGCCACGACGCCGACCGTGCGGCTGGCCAGGCGGCCGAGGATGGTCACGATGTTCGGCGCCCAGCGGGGGTGCAGTTCGACACCCGGCGAGTCGAGCAGCCTGCTGGTCAGCAGGTGAACGTCGTAGGCACGGCGCGCGGACTCAGGTAGCAGGCCGGAGAGGTCACGCTCTTCAGCATCCTCGGTGATCTTGCCCTGGTCGCTGAGCAAGGCCGCGAGCAGCCGGGCCCTATCGAGTGCATCCGCGTCGGTCTCGGTCACTACGTGCACCACGCCGGACCGGCGGCTATGCGGCTCGGGACCGCCGAGCCGTTCCATGTCCACGTCCTCACCGGTCACCGACCGCACGACATCCGGGCCGGTGACGAAGATGCGCCCCGACCCGGACAGGATCACGATATCGGTCAGGGCCGGGCCGTATGCGGCGCCGCCTGCCGCAGGCCCGAGCACCACCGAGATCTGCGGGATCCGCCCGGACGCGCGGGTCATCGCCGCGAAGACGGTTCCCACCGCGTGCAGGCTGGCCACGCTCTCGGCCAGCCGGGCCCCGCCGGAATGCCATAGCCCCACGATCGGGACGCCACGCGACAACGCCTCGGCGTAGGCCCCGACGATCGCGGCGCATCCTGCGCTGCCCATCGCGCCGCCCTGAACCCGCGCGTCAGAGGCGAAGGCCACCGCTCCCGCGCCGTGCACCAGGCCGACGCCGGCGACCACTCCGCTGCGCTCGTCCTCGTCGGCCGGCAGGAGTTCCAGCGTGCCGGGGTCGAACAGGGCCGCGAGCCGTGCGCACGGGTCGCGCGGCAGCACCGCCGGCCGTGCCGCCGCCTGTGCTGGGCCTTGATCGAGTGCGGTCATCTCAGGTCTCCCATAGCCGGAACGAAGGACGATGGACGAAGGCTCAGGCGGCGGTGAAAACCAGCGACACATTGTGGCCGCCGAACCCGAACGCGTTGTTCAGCACCGCCATCGGCTCAGAGCCGCGCTTGCTGAGCGGCCTCGGCTCGGTGGCGACGTCGACCGGCACATCCTCGTCCAGATCCTCAAGGTTGATGGTGGGCGGGGCCACGTGCTCGCGGAGAGCGAGGATAGCGGCCACCGATTCGATGGCGCCCGCGCCGCCGAGCAGGTGCCCGGTCATCGACTTGGTAGACGTGACGACCACGCCGCCGATAGCCGTCCCGAGCGCCTTTGCGAGCGCCTGCGCCTCGACCGTGTCGCCCTCGGGGGTGGACGTGGCATGCGCGTTCACGTGCACCACCCGGGTCGGGTCGACCTGGGCGTCGGCTAGCGCGCGGGTGATCGCCGCGATCACGCCGGCCCCGTCAGGCGCCGGGTGCGCGATGTGATATGCGTCCGATGAGTAGCCGGCCCCGGCCGCGATGGCGTACACCGTGGCATCGCGCTGCCGCGCGTGCGACAGCGACTCCAGCACCAGCATGCCGGCGCCCTCGCCGAGCACGAAGCCGTCCCTGGCCTTGTCGAACGGCCGAGACGCCCGCTCTGGTTCGTCGTTGCGGGTGGACATGGCCCGCATCACCGCGAACGCGCCGATGTTCAGCGGCATGATTGCCGCCTCGGTACCGCCGGCCAGCACCACGTCCGCGCGCCCGGAGCGGATCATGTCGATGCCATAGCCGATCGCCTCGGCGCCAGACGCGCAGGCGCTGACCAGCGAGTGCGCACCCGCCCGGGCGCCGATCTCCATGCTGATCCAGCCGGCCGAACCGTTCGGCATGAGCATCGGTACCGTGTACGGCGAGATGCGCTGCCAGCCCTTCTCCTTGAGCGTGTCGTACGCGGCCAGCGTCGACCCGATGCCGCCGATCCCGCTGGTGACCGCTACCCCGATCCGTTCCGGATCCGCCTCGGGTGCCCCCGCGTCGGCCCACGCCTCGCGCGCGGCCACCAGGGCCAGCTGCTCGCAGCGGTCCATCCGGCGCGCCTGCACGCGGCCCACGACCTCCACCGGGTCGGCGACGGCCTCGGCGGCGATGCGCACCGGCAGGTCCTCCGCCCATGGCTGGGTGAGGCGGCGCACGCCGCTGCGCCCTTCTAGCATCGCCGACCAGGTCGACGCGACATCCCCGCCGAGCGGGGTAGTCGCGCCGAGCCCGGTAACGACGACGGTCTCGCGCCCTGCGGTCACGCCGAGCCTCCGGCGTTCTTGCTGACGAAGTTCACGACGTCCTGCACCGTGCTGAGATCCTTCAGCTGGTCGTCGGGGATCTCGACGCCGAACTTGTCCTGCGCGGCGACGGCGATCTCCACCATCGACAGCGAGTCGATGTCCAGGTCGTCGACGAAGCTCTTGCTCGGCGTGACCTCGTCCGCGGGCACGCCCGCGATCTCCTCGACGATTTCACCAAGCCCAGCAAGAATCTCCTGGTCGTTCATGGCCGTTTGCTCCTTGTCTGAAGTGTTCGCAAGTGTCTGCTGCCCCGTGGCGGGGCTGTCCTGTCGGGTCGGCGGCCGGCCGGCTCGGCAGGGCGCGGCTAGGGTACCGTGATCACCTGCGCCGCGTAACACAGCCCCGCGCCGAATCCGAGTAGCAGCGCCGGAGAGCCCGGTTTGAGGTCCCCGCGCTCGGCCATCCGCGACAGCGCCAGCGGGATCGAGGCCGAGGACGTGTTGCCCGCGTGCACGATGTCGTCCGCCAGGCGCTCACGCGGCACGCCCACCTTGCGCGCGATGGCCTCGATGATCCGCAGGTTCGCCTGGTGGGGAACGAACGCCGCGAGGTCGCTCACCGCGACTCCCGCCCGCTCGCAGGCCTGCGCCGCGATCGGGTGCATGGCCGTGGTGGCCCAGCGGAACACCGCCTGGCCCTCCTGGTGCAGCGATGAGTTGCGGTCCGCGATCGTGATGTTCCGGGACAGCTCGCCGGCGCTGCCCCACACCACCGGGCCGATGCCGGGCGGCTCGCCGTCGGCGACCGGGCCGACCACCGCGGCGCCTGCTCCGTCGGCGAAGATGATGCAGGTGGACCTGTCGGTGAAGTCGATCCACGCGCTCATCTTCTCCGCCCCGATCACCAGCACGTGCCGGGCCGTGCCCGCCCGGATCGAGTCGGCGGCGTTCGCCAGCGCGTAGCAGAAGCCGGCACACGCGGCGTTCAGGTCATACGCGCCCGGCGCGGCGATGCCGAGCCGGTGAGCGACCACCGCGGAGGCGTTCGGTATCGACGCCTCGGTGCTGCAGGTGGCCACGATGACCAGGTCGATGTCGGCGGGGGACAGGCCGCTGCCGGCCAGTGCCTTGCCGCCGGCCACGGTCGCCATATCCGTCACGCTCTCGTCGGGTCCGGCGATCCGGCGGCTGATGATGCCGACCCGGCTGCGGATCCACTCGTCGGTCGTATCGACCTGGGCGGCGAGATCATCGTTGGTAACCACGTGACCCGGCTGGTGGCCGCCGAAGGACAAGATCCGCGCGCCCGCAGCGGGCGTGAACGGGGTGAAGGACTGGACAGGGGCAAAGGGGGATGTCATACGCCTTCCCTTCTGCCCGGGGGGACCCGTCCGCCGGGACCCCCCTCGGGTTGAACACGGACAAGTGGCTGACCCTCGCTGACCGGATCCCCGTCTTCCACCAGCCATTCGATGATTTCCGCCGGCCACGGTGCCAGGACCGCGCGCTGGCCGCCGCGCGCGGTGACCGTGCCGAAGTCGGCGGTGAGGGCGACCATGGCCGCGGCCGCGGCTGCGTCGCCGCGCCCCGCCGGCGACCGGAACGTTCCCGACGTGGGCGCCACGATCAGCCGCCATTCCGGCAGGTGGCCATGGCTGTGGCGGTCGGAGTCGGCGAGGTGCTCCGCGATGAGCTCGCGGGCGGCGTCGAGCTGATCGGGGGTCTTGATCGCTAGCTGCGCCACGCCCGGCAACGCCCGCCGGGCCAGGCCCGTCAGGGTGCCGGCCGGCGGCAGCTCGATGATCGCGGTCACGCCGAGGTCGGCCATGGTCCGCATGCACAGGTCCCAGCGCACCGGCGCGGCGACCTGGGCGATGATGCGTTCCAGCCATTCCTTGCCGGTCGTGACCGCGGCGCCGTCGGCGTCGGACAGCAGCGTCATCGCCGGATCCCTGACCGGGACGCTGGCGGCCGCGTCGCGCAGGGCCGCGACGGCCGGCGCCATGTGCCGGGTGTGGAAGGCCCCCGCCACTTGCAGCGGGCGCAACCGTGCGCCGGCCGGCGGGGCGGCCGCGAAGGCTTCGAGGTCCGCCAGCGTCCCTGCGGCCACGATTTGCCCGGATCCGTTGACGTTGGCCGGGGTCAGGCCGTTGCTCGCGATAGCCGCGAGTACCGCCTCCGCCTCGCCGCCGAGTACGGCCGTCATCCCGGTCGGCTCGACCGCCGCTGCCGCCGCCATGGCCGTCCCGCGCACCCGGACCAGGCGCATCGCGTCGTCCGAGCCGAGCACGCCGGCGATGACCCCGGCGGCCAGCTCTCCAACGCTGTGCCCGGCGGCCGCGTCGGCGGGCACGTCGCCCGGGTCACTGCCGGACAACGCCGAGGCCGCGACGATCGCGGCCGCCACGAGCAGCGGCTGCGCCACCGCGGTGTCCCTGATCTCATCGGCGTCCGCCGTGGTACCGAACTTGATGAGGTCACAGCCCGCAAGCTCCGAGGCGGCCCCGAGGCGTTCGGCGACGCCGGGCAGTTCCAGCCAGGGCGCCAGGAATCCCGGCGTCTGCGCGCCCTGGCCGGGCGCGGTCATGATCAGCATCCTCTTACAGTGCCCTGTAGAAGTCCGCCACATGAATGCCGAACAGTACGAAGTTGCCCGTCGGAATTTTGTAGATTCTCTCTAACTAGCGTTCATCCGGATGTCATCACCCCGTCACCCGATCTGCTTACCGCTCGGCTCGCTTGTCGGCGAGGCGGCCGAGGGCGATGGCCACCCACAGGGTGAAACCGTCCCGTCCGGCCGACGGCGTGTACTCGGTGAGCTCGGCTACGCGGCGCAGCCGGTAGCGGACCGTGTTCGGGTGGACAAACAGCAGCCGGGCCGTGGCCTCCAGGGATGAGCCCTGCTCCAGGTAGGTGGTGAGGGTATCGAGCAGCGCGTGACCGCCGCCGGCCAACGGCTCGTAGACGTCGCTGATCAGCGCGGCCTTCGCGTCGGGATCGCCGTCCAGGGCACGTTCGGGCAGCAGGTCGTCCGCCCCGCTCGGCCGGGGCGCCTCCGGCCAGGCGGGGGCGGCACGCAGCGCGGCCAGCGCGGCGCGCGCGGAGACCGACGCGGCGCGCAGGTCGCGGACCAGCGGTCCGGCGATCACCGGGCCCGGCCCGAACCGCCCGGCGAACCGCTCGGCCGCGGCGATCGGGTCGTCGGCGCCGCCCAGGACCAGGATCAGCCGGTGTCCCTGCACGCCGGCCAGCATGTCGAGCCGGGCCCGCCTGGCCTGGGCACGGATATCCTCGATGAGCGGCTCCGCCCCGCCCTGGCTGTCCTCGTCGCCGATCGTGCCCACGACGACCGTCACGGGGGAGGACGACCAGTTCAGCGCCGAGGCCCAGGCATGCAGTGAGTCCTCGGCCTCCCCGCGGACCAGCGAGTCCACCACGAGCGCTTCGAGCCGGGCGTCCCACGCGCCCCGCGCCTCCGCCGTCCGCGCGTACACCTGCGCCGCGCTGAACGCGATCTCTCTGGCGTAGGTCAGCACCGCCTCGCGCAGCTCCCTCTCGTCGCCGGGTGCGGCTAGCTCGTCGACCTGGGATTCCACCGCGTCGATGATCACCCGCACCATCTCTACCGCGTGCTGCAGGCTCACCGCGCGGGCCAGTTCGCGCGGCGCGGTGCCGAACACCTCGGTCAGCGCCGGCCGGTTGCGCTCCGGGTGCTTGATCCAGTCGAGGAACGCCGCGATGCCGGCCTGGGCGACCAGGCCGAGCCAGGACCGGTTCTCGGCCGACATGTTGCGGAACCACGGCAGCCGTTCGTCCATGGCAGCGATGGCAGCCGTGCCGAGCGTGCCGGTCGCGCGCTCCATCCGCCGCACGGTCTCCTCGTGTACGCGCGGCCCGGACCTGCGGACCTGCTGCTTCGCCGCCATACCCCCAGACTAAGCGAGCCCGCTAGGACAGCGCCTCGCTCACCGGCAGGTCCAACTGGTACTTGGCGATCGCCTGGCCGGGCAGGCTGGCGTCCACCGCGCCGCTGCGCGCCAGTTCCCACAGCACCGCCACCGTGATGGATTCGGCGTCGACGTGGAAGAACCGCCGGGCCGCCGGGCGGGTGTCGGAAAACCCGAATCCGTCGGTGCCGAGCGAGGTATATGTGCCGGGCACCCAGCGGGCGATCTGGTCGGGCACCGCCTTGATCCAGTCGGACACTGCCACCACGGGACCAGGAGCATCAGCAAGCGCCGAGGTCACATACGGCACCCGGGACGATTCGCCCGGGTTCAGCATGTTGAACGACCCGCAGGCCAGCGCATCCCGGCGCAGTTCGGTCCAGGACGTGGCCGACCAGACATCGGCGGACACGCCCCAGTCCGCGGCGAGCTTTTCCTGGGCCGCCAGAGCCGACCGCAGCGCCACCCCGGAGGCCAGGATCTGGGCGCTCGGCCCCGACCCATCCGCGGTCGCGGGCGCATAGCGGTAAAGCCCGCGCAGGATGCCGTCCTCAAGCCCCGCGGTCCCGCCAGGGAAGTCCGAAGGCTCGGCGGGCTGCGCGTACGGCTCGTTGTAGAGGGTGAGGTAGTAAAAGATGTTCTCGCCGTCCGGGTGCTCCGGGGAGGCCTCATACATCCGGCGCAGCGCGTCCCGCATCACGTGGGCCAGCTCAAACGCCCACGCGCAGTCGTAGGACACGCACGCCTCGCTGACCGAAGCCAGCAGCAGCGAGTGCCCGTCGTTGTGCTGCAGGCCCTCGCCGGTCAGGGTCGTCCGGCCGGCCGTCGCCCCCAGCAGGAAACCCCGCCCGAGCTGGTCACCGAGCAGCCACATCTCGTCGCCGGTCCGCTGCCAGCCGAACATCGAGTAGAACACGTACACCGGGATCATGTGCGTGCCGTGCGTGGCATACGAGCTACCGGCCGCGATCACCGAGCCCATCGCGCCGGACTCGCTGATGCCCTCGTGCAGGATCTGGCCCTTCTCGGATTCCTTGTAGGACAGCAGCAGGTTACGGTCCACCGCCTCGTAGGTCTGCCCTTGCGGGGAGTAGATCTTCGCCGTCGGGAACAGCGAGTCCATCCCGAACGTCCTGGCCTCGTCGGGGATGATCGGCACGAACCGCTCCCCGATGGCCGGGTCCTTCATCAGCTCCTTGAGCAGCCGGACGAACGCCATCGTGGTGGCCACCGCCTGCTTGCCCGAGCCCTTGCGCAGCTCGTCGTACACCGAGTCTGCGGGCAAGGGCAGCGGCTTAGCCCGGACGACCCGGCGGGGGAGTACCCCGCCGAGCGCGGCCCGCCGCTCGCGCATGTACTGGATCTCGTCAGAGTCCTCGCCTGGGTGGTAGTACGGCGGAAGCTCCGCCTCCAGGGCCGAATCGGGGATCGGCAGGTACAGCCGGTCCCTGAACTCCTTCAGCTCCGCCACGGTGAGCTTTTTCATCTGGTGCGTGGCGTTGCGGGCCTCGAAGTCCTTGCCCAGCGTCCAGCCCTTGATCGTGTGCGCCAAGATGACCGTGGGCTGACCGGTGTGCTCGCGCGCCGCCTTGAACGCGGCGTACACCTTGCGGTAGTCGTGCCCGCCGCGGGACAGGTTGCGCAGCTCGTCGTCGGACAAGTGCTCCACCATCTTGCGCAGCCGGGGGTCGCCGCCGAAGAAGTTCTCCCTGATGTACGCGCCCGACTCCACGCTGTAGGTCTGGAACTGGCCGTCCGGCGTGGTGTTCATCTTGTTGACCAGCACGCCGTCGGTGTCCTGGGCCAGTAGCGGGTCCCAGTCGCGGCCCCAGATCACCTTGATCACGTTCCAGCCCGCGCCCCGGAAGAACGCCTCGAGCTCCTGAATGATCTTCCCGTTGCCGCGCACCGGCCCGTCCAGCCGCTGCAGGTTGCAGTTGATGACGAAGGTGAGGTTGTCCAGTTCCTCGCGCGCGGCCATGCCGATCGCGCCGAGCGCCTCGGGCTCGTCCATCTCACCGTCGCCGAGGAACGCCCACACGTGCGAGCGTGAGGTGTCGTGAATCTCGCGGGCCAGCAGGTACCGGTTGAACCTGGCCTGGTAGATCGAGTTCAGCGCGCCGAGCCCCATGGACACGGTGGGGAACTCCCAGAAGTCCGGCATCAGCCGCGGGTGCGGATAGGACGGCAGCCCGCCGCCGGGGTGCGAGAGCTCCTGCCGGAACCCGTTGAGCTGCTCCTCGGTCAGCCGGCCCTCGAGGAAGGCGCGCGCGTAGATGCCGGGCGCCGCGTGTCCCTGGAAGAACACCTGGTCGCCGGACTCGCCGTGGTCCTTGCCGCGGAAGAAGTGGTTGAAGCCGACCTCGTACAGGCTGGCCGCGCTGGCATAGGTGGCGATGTGCCCGCCCACGCCCATGCCGGGCCGGTTGGCGCGGGAGACCATCACGGCCGCGTTCCACCTGATATAAGCCCGGATCCGGCGCTCGGCGTGCTCGTCGCCGGGGAACCACGGCTCGCGCTCCGGCGGGATCGTGTTGATGAAGTCGGTGCTGCGCAGGCCGGGCACGCCGACCTGCTGCTCGCGCGCCCGCTCGAGCAGGCGGAGCATCACGTACCTGGCGCGGGCCCGGCCTCTGGTGCGCACGACCGAATCGAACGACTCGACCCATTCGCGCGTCTCGTCCGGGTCGATGTCGGGCAGCTGGGTCGGCAACCCGTCGCTGATGATGGAGAATTGCTGACGTCCGGAAGCCACGGGGTAGCCTCGCCTTCCGCAGTTATCGGGCGGCCGGTGAGCCGCATGAACAGATCCCTCGATGTAGTGTCCAGACCAATCGTCGTACGAACTGGCCGATCGCGCATCTCTACTCGACGGTAACCGGAGCGCGGGGGACATCATGCACCCGCCCGAGGCGGAAACGCTTGGCTGGGGGCTGTTTCGCCAAGGGCGGATCTTCTGATTACTCTACGTGATGAGAGCTGCGGTGAGTAACCGGAATACGAAGCGGGCAGGTCAATTTATGGCGGCGGTTTTCCAGGCCGGAGCGATTGCCACTTGCGCACTGGGCCGACCCAGTGTGAACTGTCCCAACAAGAAGTGCTGACGTGCCGTCGCCGTCAGGGGGATGGGCCCGCGGTTCCCGTGGGCCGGAAAATCCCTCAGGCGCGGCGCGGGGAGGGATTCGAGGAGGAAGTCAGTGAGCGCGACCGCGGGCCAGGCGCAAGACGAACGCGGCCAGGCCGAGCGGCTCGGTATCAAACCGGGCCAGGTGGTGCAGGAGATCGGCTACGACGATGATTGCGACGAGCAGCTGCGCGGCGCGATCACCCGGATAGACGGCGTGGAGCTAGTCGACGAGGACTACGACGACGTGGTGGACGTGGTCCTGCTCTGGTGGCGAGACGGGGACGGGGACCTCGTCGACGCGCTGGTCGACGCGCTGACGCCGCTAGCCGACGGGGGGTACATCTGGCTGCTCACGCCGAAGGCGGGCAGGTCAGGTCATGTCGAGCCGAGCGATATCGGCGAGGCCGCGCCCACGGCCGGCCTGTCGCAGACCTCGAGCGTGAGCGCGGCCCGCGACTGGTCGGGCACCCGACTGGTCGCGCCGAAGGCGCGAAGATGAGGTCCTGACCGGGCGGCCCCGGTGCCCGGCTGACCCGCCGTTCGCATTATTTTTATCCCGAACGGCCCGTGGTTCCACGCCTGCCGACAGGTGGCAGACTTGGTGGGTGACGGCATATTCGCGGATCCGGTGAAGGGACCAGGCATGGCGGTAGAAGTAGGCGACCAGGCGCCTGATTTTGAGCTCAACGACCAGCACGGCACGCCTGTGCGGCTATCGAGCTTCCGCGGGCGTCGCAGCGTCGTACTGGTCTTTTACCCGCTGGCGTTCAGCGGCGTGTGCACCGGTGAGCTGTGCGCCATCCGCGACGAGTTCCCCGAGGTGAACCGGGACGACGTCGAGTTGCTCACGATTTCGGTGGACTCCACCTACACCCACCGTGCCTGGTCCGACGCCGAGCATTTCGAGTTCGGGCTGCTGTCGGACTTCTGGCCGCACGGGGAGGTGGCCAAGCTGTACGGTGTGTTCGACCCCGAGCGCGGCATCGCGACCCGGGGCACGTTCATCATCGACAAGGACGGCGTGGTGCGCTGGAAGGTCGTTAACCCGATCCCCCAGGCGCGCGATCTCGCCGAATACTCAAAGGCGCTCGCCGCGCTCGGCTAGCGCCGGTTTCCTGATGTAAGGGGAGGCCTTGGGGGTTTATTGGGTCGGTGACCCGCATGCCCTGTTACCGCTGCGGTGTACGGCAGACAGACCCGGAACGCGGTAAGAGCCCTTGGCGCCGTGGCGTGCTGCGCGACCAACTGGTCCTGGTCTGCCCGTCCTGCCAGGAATCGGGCGACTGGACCGCCGAGCTCGAGTCTTGCTCCAGATGCGGCAGCGTGCACCTGATCCGTCGGCTTGGCCAGGTCGAGTGCCTGGACTGCCGTCTGGTCCGCGAGCCCGAGGCGGCTCTGGTCCCGGCCGGGAGGCCCGTGCCAGCCAGCCCCGACGCCGCGCTGGCCGAGGAGGTCGGGCGCGCGCTCGACCGTCTGCTCGGCCGCGGCTGACCCCGTAGACCCTCGGATTCGCTCTGGCCGTTTAAGCCGGGTCACCTCTGGTAGCCCGAAGATACGGGAGTGAGAATCCGCGACTACTACAGGAGGCACGACATCATGGACGCCAAGGTGCGGGACGTGATGACGCCGGGGCCCATCGGGGTGGGCTATTACCAGTCGATCCGCGAAGCCGCCCGCACGATGCGCGACTGGGGAGTGGGCGCGGTCCTCGTGGTGAATGACCAGTGCCTGTATGGCCTGGTTACCGACCGCGACCTCGTCGTCAGGGCGGTGGCCGAAGCGAAGCGCCCTGACGAGCCGGTCGGCCCGCTGAGCAGCGGCGACCTGATCGGCGTGGACGTAAATGCGGACGCGTCCGAGGCCGCGCGGCTGATGCGCGAGAACGCCGTGCGCAGGCTGCCCGTCATCGAGGACGGACAGGTCGCGGGCATGGTGTCGCTGGGCGACCTGGCCCTGCAAGACGATCCCGCCTCCCCGCTCGCCGAGATCGGCAAGGTGCCCGTGAACGTCTGACCGGCTTGATCCGGAGTGTCCCCGACGGCCGGGACAGCCCGTGTCTGTCTAGGTGTCCTTGGAGGAGCCCATGGCCAAAGAGATCGCCGTCGGCGGCATCACGGTGCCGCTCACGCATCCGGATAAGGTCTTGTTTCCCGACGACGGGATCACCAAGGAGGATCTGGCCAGGTACTACGCCGATACCGCCGACTGGATGCTGCCATGGCTGCGGGATCGGCCGATCACCATGGTCCGTTACCCCGACGGCCTGGGCGGCCAGCGGTTCTTCCAGAAGAACGCGTCTTCGTACTTCCCTGACTGGATCCGCCGCGTCGAAGTGGAAAAGGAGGGCGGCCAGGTCGAGCACGTCGTCTGCGACAAGCCCGCTACCCTCGTTTACCTAGCCAATCAGGCCTGCATCGAGATCCACGCGTTCACCAGCCGTGCGGACAAGCTCGATGTGCCCGACCAGATGGTGTTCGACTTCGATCCGCCGGACGCCAGCCGGTTCGCCGACGTCCGGCGGGCCGCGCTGTGGGCGCGCGATCTGCTGGACGACGAACTGGGCCTGTCCAGCTTCGTCCGGACCACCGGCGGCCGCGGGCTGCATGTCCACGTAGCGCTGGACCGGCGGGCGGATTTCGACGCGGTGCGGGAGTTCGCGCACCACGCTACGGACGTGCTGGCCCGCAGGCACCCGGACGTCATCACCACCGAGCAGCGCAAGGACAAACGCGCGGACCGTATCTACGCCGACATCATGCGCAACGCCTACGCCCAGACAGTAGTGGCCAATTACGGCGTGCGGGCCCGCCCGGGCGCGCCGGTGGCCACCCTGCTGAGCTGGTCCGAAGTGGAAGACGACGCTCTGGAGCCCGGCCAGTTCACGATGGCCACCGTACCGGGCAGGCTCGGTAGCGGCCACGATCCCTGGGCGGACTTCGATGGCTGTCGGCACGGCCTTGGCCAAGCGCAGAACCGCCTCGCCCACCTGAACGCCTAGCCCCCCTGGTGCCACCCCGCTGACCCGCTCGTTTGCGGCTGGCGCCAGTGGGTAGCGACAGCCGGATCAGCGCAGGAGGTGAAGCATGGCGAGGAAGATGCGCGACATCATGTCGCCCGCTCCGGTATGCATGGCGCCGGGCGAATCGGTATCCGCGGCGGCCAAGGCCATGAAGCAGCACGGCATCGGCACGGTGCTGGTGCTGACCGACGGCAGGCTCAGCGGGCTGGTCACCGACCGGGACATCACGGTGCGGGTGCTCGCGGAGAACCGTGATCCGCTGACCACCCGGATCGGCGATATCTGCAGCAGCGAGCTGGTAGGTCTCGGCCCGGATGACGATGTGGAACAAGCCACCCGGCTGGTCCGCGAGCGCGCGGTGCGCCGCATTCCGGTCCTGCAGGACGGGACCCCGGTCGGCGTCGTGTCCATCGGCGACCTCGCGCTGGACAAAGACGCGAGATCAGCCCTGTCCGGCGTCTCATCGGCCTCGCCGAACTCCTGACCAGGGGTCTTCCGCATGTCAGGAAAGTCAGAATCGATTGTCAGGGAGCTGCTCGGCCGGCACGGGCGGCTGTACGCCGAGGACGCCGGCATCCGGCTCGCCGACCGCCCGGGCCCCCTCTACCAGCTCCTCGTGCTGGCCACGCTGCTGAGCGCGCCGATCCCGGCCGCCAGCGGCCAGCCCGCCCGGCTGGCCGCCGCGCTGGTGCGCGTGTCGCTGAGCCCGCGGGCCGCCAGCGAGATTACCGCTTCCGTGCGCGACTGATCTCTCACGCCCGTTACACTACTGAGACCTGCCGTATGCGACCTGATACGTCGCTCGCCCGTTTCCGTTTGCTCTCAGTAAGCACGGGTAAGCGATGGTCTCCGCAGCCGCGATCCTTACGGCGCAGGAGCCGTGGTGAGGATGTGAGAGCCAGATGGGCCTGCCCGCTTGCCAGCAGCGCGTACTGGACCGGATGGAGGGCGCCCTGCGGGCAAGCGAACCTCAGCTAACGTCCATGTACGCGATCTTCTCGCGGCTCAACGCAGATGAGCCCATCGGGACGGAACAGCTCGCGGGCAAGCGGCTGCGCTGGTTCCAGCCAGGGACGGCCCTGTACGCGATCGTGCTGATTCCCGTCATGTTTGCCGCGATCATCGTGGGCGCGCTGCTCGGCGGCGGGGCACGCAGCACGACCGCTTGCGATGCCAGCTATTCGGTGGGGGGCGTCTCACCGCTGGTCAGTCGGCCCTCATGCCCGGTGTCAGACAGGCCGAAGACCGGGGTGCGCAAGACGATATCCACCACGGCGCGCCTGGCCTGCACGGCCATGGCATCGCCCTCCCGATTCACGACCATGGCCCGCAATGATCAGGCGTTTCCCCCGGCTGCCCGGGTAGCGGCGTCGGTGGCAGGCCCGACCCAAATACCCGGAACGTGTTAAACGTGAGCCAGGAACGGAGGATCTGGTGCCGATCGAGCAGCTCGGGCATGAGGCGGCGGAGCTACTGAGCCTCACCAACGGCGGCGAGGCCAGGTCGCTGAACAAGCTCGCCGAGCTCGCTGCCTGGCAGGTGCCCTCGTGCTCGGGGTCGCACGCCGCCGTCTGGCGTGATGGCGAGCTGGTCAGCGACGCGGCAACCCATCCGGACCTGGCCGAGCTCGCGGACATGCAGCTGCGGACCGGCTGCGGCCCGCTGGTGGAGGCAGCGGATGGCGGTGCCGCCGTCAGCTGCCCGGACACGCTGGATGAGGCCCGCTGGCCCGAATTCGCCGAGGCGGCGCTGCGTCGTGGCGTCCGCTGCTCGGTTCACCTAGTGCGGGAACTCCCGCGCGGCGCCCTGGTGCTTTCGCTGTTCGGCGTGCGTCCCGGCGTCCTCGACGCCGCATCCAATCCGATGGCCGACCTGCTGGCCGCGTTCGGCGGCGCGATGCTCACCAACGCGACCGCTTATAACCAGGCTCAGCGCACGGCCAGCCAGCTCAAGGACGCCGTGGTGGCGCGGTCGGTCGTCGATCAGGCCAAGGGCATCTTGATGCACGCGCTGGGCTGCGACGCCGATGAGGCACTACAGCGCCTGCGCCAGGAATCCCAGCGCCGCCACGTCAAGGTCACCGAGGTGGCCACCGAGGTCGTGGCCGCCTACGGCAGCGAGGAGCCGAAGAGCGGCGGGTCAGGCGAGTAACAGGCCGAGGTGCTGCCCCGCGCACGGGAGAACTAGCTGGAACCCGCCGGCGACGTCACCCTGGCGACCAGGATGGTCATGTCGTCACGCAGGTCGTCCTGGGAGAAGCGGGCGAGCAGGTCCTGGACCATCCGGGTGGTCTGGGCCGCGGTCCGGCCGGCCGCGCCGGCCGCGCCGGCCAGCTCGTCGGCCAGCCGGTGGCACGTGTTCCTGGCGTCCCCGGCCAGCCTTAATCTTACCGGCGGCGATGCCGCGCTAAAGCGTGACGATCCGCCGGGGCTTGGTCGCCCCGGCGGATCGGTTGCGTAACTGGCTAGTAGCCGGTGTTTACCAGCGACGCCAGGCCGGCCGGCGGCGGCTGCGGTACCGGCCGTAGCCGCGCGTGGTGAACGCGCTGACCAGCAGGGCCGCGGCCACCAGGGCGACAATGAATGTGATCACGGTGTGCCCGGCGCCCAGGATCGCCGTAGTGACAATGCCGCCGACCAACGCGGCCACAATGCCGATGAGGATGGTCATGATGATCCCGATGTGCTGGCGGCCGGGCACGAGCAGACGGGCCAGGGCGCCAATCACGAGTCCGATGAGCAACCAGACGATGATGACGGAAACCGTGAGTGTCATGACCTCTCCTTAGGGTCTTCGGTTGGGTCCATGGCCAGCGCTTGTGGCGCCCGGCCTCAGTCTTCGTAGATGTCCTCGATGACCTCGGTCTCGCCGGGACGCGGACCGGTCGACTCCGTGGGCAGGTCATGAGTACCCGGGGCAGCGTCGATGTGGTGGGCGGCCTCCGGGCTGCCCAGCGCGCCCGGAACGGGCAGGCCCGCCTGCACGCGAGTATTGGCCGGGTTCCGGTTGACGTAGGTCGGGTAGGTGACTTCCTCCACCCGACCGCTCGGCCGCCACCGGGCTTGCCGCACGAACAAGCGCCGGCCGACCCAGCCGTAGCCGCGACGTGGGATCGCGATCCCGAGGATGCCGATGACCATGAGCACCCAGCCGGCCGTGTGCAGATTGAAGACCGATGTATTCGTCGTCACGGCGAAGGCAAGGATCGCGCCAACGGCGATGATTGCCAGTCCCATACCGGTTTTCATGGTGGTCCTTCCGCTGTCAGGACGCCGTAGCTCAGGCCGTGACAGCTGATTGGGGGGAGTCGCCGGCCTCGGCCGGGTCGAGCAGTCGGCTCTTCAGGTGGCCCAGGGCCCGGGCCAGGAGCCTGGACACGTGCATCTGCGAAATACCGAGCCGTTCGCCGATCTCGGTCTGGGTGAGGTTGCCGTAGAAGCGCATGACCAGGATGCGCTGCTCCCGCTCGGGCAGTTCCTCCCAGTGCGCGCTGACAGCTTCCATGTCGATGGTGTGGGCGACACCGGGGTCGTCGTCGCCGAGCACGTCCGCGAGCATGGCCGGGTCGTCCCGGTCGGACAGCGGGGCGTCGAGCGAGTAGGTACTGAACACCAGGTCCGCCTGGCGAGCCTCCTGCATGTCGTCCTGGCTGACGCCGAGCCGCTCCGCTAGTTCAGCTTCTCCCGGCGCCCGGCCCAGTTGCTGGGTGAGTTCCTCGGTGGCCTTGCGCAGTTCGAGCAGGAGTTCCTGAGCGGACCGGCGGACGTGGATCTGCCAGCGCTTGTCCCGGAAGTGGCGCTTGATCTCGCCGCTGACGCAGGGCTGCGCATAGGCGGAGAGGCTGTCGCCGACCTCGGGATCGTAGTTGTTGATCGCCTTGAGCAGGCCGACGTACCCGACCTGCATGAGATCTTCTGTGGGTTCGGGGCTGCCGCGGTACTGCCGGACGCAGGCGCGGACCAGCTTCTGGTAGCGCTCCACGAGTATCTCGCAGGCAGCGGCGCGCAGTTCGTTATCCCTCGGCAGCGCGCGGACCTTGGCCAGCAAGGCGTTATCGGATAGCTCTTTAAGTTCTGCGCGCGACCCCGCCGCGATCTCGGCGTCGGGGGTAGCGGTGCGGGCCGTCGAGCCCCCGGCGGTGATCTGTGCCGCTGACTGCCGGAGGGTTCCCTTAGTCAAGGTGGCCTCCTAAGAAACCCTGGGAATTACGGACGAGTAGGGTGTGCCCGGCCCTCGGTGAATAAACGTAAGGTGATGTGATGCTCGTCACATGACGGCACGCGTGGTGACCCGCATCGTGTTCGCCGCAGGCGTTCCGTGCCCATCCCGCCTCAGCCGCGCCGGTAACGCTCCGTATCGGCGCCGCGGAGCGCCAGTCCATGGCCCGCGCGGGCCAGGTCGGGGCTCATCGCACCGTCCGCCGGGTCGAGCGCTCCGTCGAAGAACAGCCGCTCGATCCGCTGGTGGTCGTGGAAGTACTCGGCGTGGCGCAGGTTTGGCACCGCCGCCCCGACGTGAGCGTGCAGGTTGGGTGCGCAGTGTCCGGAGACCTGCAGGTTGTGCGCTGCCGCCAGGGACGCGCCGCGCACGAACTCGGTGATCCCGCCGCACCGGGTCACGTCGAGCTGAAGGCAGTCGACGGCACCGGCCTCGATCAGCCGCGCGGAGTCGGCCAGCGACCAGCTGTACTCACCGGCCGCTACATCGGGCCGCACCTGCCGGCGGACCGTGGCCAGACCCGCCAGATCCAGCGACGAGACCGGCTCCTCGAACCAGGTGACGCCGATCGCGGACAGCTCGTCAGCGACACGAACCGCCTGGCCGACCGTATACCCGCCGTTCGCGTCCACGTATAGCTCGGCGTCCGGGCCGATCACCTCGCGGGCGAGCTGGCCGCGAGGTCGCGGCGCTCGTTCCCGCCCCATCCCTCGCCGATCTTGATCTTGACCCGGGGAATGCGCTCCTTTTCCACCCACTCGCTGAGCTGCTGCCGGGTGTGCGTGTCGTCATAGCTGGATAAAGACAGCCGACTACCTCGCGTGGTACCCCTCAAACCGCCTCGGTCGCCCGCTGGGAAATTCCTTCCGTTCGGAGGTGTAGGCGGACGGCCGCAGGGAAGTGGCCGTGATCCACTCAGACATGATCCCAGAAGACCCCAGACCCTGCGAGGACACGCGATGACCGCGACTGGCAGCGCCGCGAACTGGCGATCGGCAGGAGCCTGCCTGTCCGCAGACCCCGACCTTTTCTTCCCCATCTCATCGGCCGGGCCGGGGGAACGGCAGATAGCGCGGGCCAAGATGATCTGCGCCGGATGTCGGGTGCGGCAGGAGTGCCTGGACTTCGCGCTCGCCCACGACCAGCTTTACGGCATATGGGGGGGAACCACCCCCGAGGACCGGCAGCGGGCCCGTCGACGCAAGCGGCGTGCGGCAGCCGCGGCGGCGAAGCGGACGGTCGCGGCCTAGCCGTAGGACCGGTGCTCGGCGGGTAGCCGCCGCGAGACATTAGGAGGACACGTGACTCAGACCGTTGCCATCACCGGAGCGAGTGCCGGCATCGGGCGGGCGGCGGCCCGGCTATTCGCCCAGCGCGGAGACCGCGTCGCGCTCATCGCGCGCGGCCAGGCCGGCCTGGAAGGCGCCGTCCGCGACGTGCAGCGGGAAGGCGGGGTCGCCCTTGCCGTCTCGGCCGACGCGGCGGACTTCGCCCAGGTGGACGCCGCGGCGACGCAGATCGAGGACACCTTCGGCCCGATCGACGTATGGGTCAACGTGGCCTTCGCGTCGGTGTTCGCCCCGTTCGAACAGACCACGGCCGAGGAGTTCCGGCGGGTCACCGAGGTGACCTACCTTGGGTTTGTGCACGGCACGATGGCGGTCCTGGCCCGGATGCGGCCGCGCGACCGCGGCGTCATCGTGCAGGTCGGGTCGGCACTCGGCGCCCGCAGCATTCCGCTGCAGGCCGCCTACTGCGGAGGCAAGCACGCGATCAACGGGTTCACCGAGTCACTGCGCTGCGAGCTCATGCACGACAAGTCCAATGTTCGTGTCACCGTCGTGCAAATGCCCGCGGTGAACACGCCGCAGTTCTCCTGGGTGCGGTCCAAGCTGCCCAGGCACCCGCAGCCGGTCCCCCCGATCTACCAGCCAGAGGTTGCGGCCCGCGGTGTCGTCTACGCCGCAGAGCACCCGCGCCGCAAGCAGTACTTCGTCGGAGCGAGCACCGCGGCCACCATCCTGGCCAACCGGGTGGCACCCGCCCTGCTCGACAGGTACCTGGCCAGAACCGGCTACGGCTCGCAGCAGACCGGTGAACGCGAGCCCGGCCGGCCGGACAACCTCTGGCAGCCGGTGGATGATCCGCACGGTGACGACCATGGCGCGCACGGGGAATTTGACGCCAGGTCACACTCCCGCAGCGCTCAGCTGCTCGTGTCCCACCACCCCGTGGCCGCCTTGGCCACGGGCGTGGCGGCGGCCGCGGCGGGCGTGGTCGTCGCGAGCCGGTCCCGCCACCGGTGACCACCGATACCGCCGCGGGCGGCCATCACCGGTCCGTCAGCCATCGCTCCATGCAGGCAAGCAGCTCATCGGTGTCGACCGGCTTGGTGACGTAGTCGCTGGCGCCCGCCACGATGCTCTTTTCCCTGTCGCCGGGCATGGCCCGGGCGGTCACCGCGATGATCGGCAGGCTGGCGAAGACGGGCATCTGCCTGATCTTGCTCATCGTCGCGTAGCCGTCCAGCTCCGGCATCATCACGTCCATCAGGATGAGGTCAGTGTCCTCGGCGCTGAGCAGGGCCTCGATGCCTTTGCGCCCGTTGCCGGCCTGCGTCACCGTCATGCCGTGCAGCTCGAGCGTGCTCGTGATCGCGAACACGTTGCGCGGGTCGTCGTCGATGACGAGGATCTTCCGCCCGCGTAGCGCGTCATGCTCTCCGGCCTGCGACAGCGGGCGCGTCTGGACATCGGTGGCCGTCTCGCTGATCAGCGCGGGGACGTGATCGGGCTGAGCGGCCGACAGGTGCAAGGTAATGCGCTCACGGAGCTCGTCAAGCGAGGGCAGCAGCTCGAGCGGCTGCGAACCGAAGCGCAGCCTCGCTAGCCGGGCCTGAGCGCTGTCGAGCTTGTCCCTGGTGTGGGCCAGCACCGGAACGTCGCGCAGCGTGGGTTCTTCGCGCAGCCGCTCGAGGAAGGCGAACGCGGAAGCATCCGCCAGGCCGAGGTCCAGGACGACACATTGGTGCGGTGCGGCGCTCAGGGTTTCAATGCCCTGCTCGGGGCTCGTCGCCGTGACCACATGGACGGGTGCATGGATGCCGGACAGATCGGAGACCGCGCTGTAGGCCAGCAAGGTCAGCAGGCCGCCCCGTGCGCCCTCGAGTACCAGCAGGCGCCGGCCGCCTGGGGCGGCGTCGTCGTGCGCGGGCTGCAACTGCAGCGCCTCGGTCGCATCGGCGTGCCCGTCGGCGTTCAGCGCGACGTCCAGGCCGTCGCTGGCGTCGGCCAGGTCGGCCGACGTGGCGACGCCCCCGGGCAGCTCGCAAGGCAGGTACAGCGCGAAGGTGCTGCCCTGGCCGAGTTCGCTCTCCGCGGTGATCTCGCCGCCGAGCAGGGTACCCACCTCGCGGGCGATGGACAGCCCGAGTCCGGTGCCGCCGTACCGGCGGCTGAGCGTGCCGTCGCCTTGCTGGAAGGCGCCGAAGATCGTGCTGAGGTTCTCCGGCGCGATGCCGATACCGGTGTCGGCGACCGAGAAGACCAGCGCGTCGCCGCCGCCGGCTGTGCGCCTGGCGGTCCTTGGGTAGCGGCCGACGCGGAGCATGACGTGGCCTTGTTCGGTGAACTTGACCGCGTTCGCCAGCAGGTTGCCGAGCACCTGGCGCAGTCGCTGCCGGTCGGTGCGCAGCTCGGTCGGCGCCTCGGGGTCTGCCTCGACGGCGAACTCCAGTCCCTTCTCCGCGGTGAGCGGCTGGAACGTGGCCTGGACATCCTCCAGCAGCGCGCTGAGCGGGAAGCGCTCCGCGTGGATGTCCATCCGCCCCGCCTCCACCTTGGACAGGTCGAGGATGTCGTTGATGAGCTGCAGCAGGTCTGACCCGGCCGAGTGGATGACGTTGGCGTACTCGACCTGCTTGGCGGTCAGGTTCCGCCCCGGGTTCTGGGCCAGCAGCCGGGCCAGGATCAGCAGGCTGTTCAGCGGCGTGCGCAGTTCGTGGGACATGTTCGCCAGGAACTGCGACTTGTATTTCGAGGCCAGCGCCAGTTGCCGCGCGCGCTCCTCGATCTCCTGCCTGGCCTGCTCGATCTCGGCGTTCTTGGTCTCGATGTCGCGATTCTGGGCGGCCAGCAGCGCCGCCTTGTCCTCGAGTTCGGCGTTGGAGCGCTGCAGCTCCACCTGCTGGTTCTGCAACTCCTCGGACCGCGCCTGCAGCTCAGAGGTGAGCCGCTGCGACTCCTCGAGCAGCGCGTCGGTGCGCGAGTTGGCGATGATCGTGTTGAAGTTGACTCCGAGCGTCTCGGTCAGCTGCTCCAGGAAGTCGGTTTGCACGGGGGTGAACGGGGTGAACGAGGCGAGCTCGATCACGCCGAGCACCTGGTCTTCGAACAAGATGGGCAGTACGGCCAGGTTCGCGGGCGGCGCCTCGCCGAGGCCGGACGATATCTTGACGTAGCCCTCGGGCAGGTCGGCGACCACGATCGATCGCTTGCTCCGGGCCGCCTGTCCGATGAGGGACTGGCCCAGCCGGTACTGAATCGGCGCCGCCTTGTCAGTACGCAACCCGTAGCCGGCGATGAGGCGAAGCTGGGTGTCGCCGTTGACCGGCTCGGACAGGAAGAACGTACCGTGCTGCGCACCCACCAGCGGGGCCAGTTCGTCCATCATCAGCTCGGCCACGACGGCCAGGTCCCGGTGGCCCTGCATCATGCCCGCGATCCTGGCCAGGTTGGTCTTCAGCCAGTCCTGCTGCTGGTTGGCCCGGATGGTCTCGCGCAGCGACTGGACCATCGCGTTGATGTTGTCCTTGAGCTCGGCGACCTCGCCCTGCGCCTCGACCGAGATGGACCTAGTCAGGTCGCCCGAGGCGACCGCGCTGGTCACCTCAGCGATCGCGCGGACCTGCCTGGTCAGGTTCCCGGCCAGTTCGTTCACGTTCTCGGTCAGCCGCTTCCAGGTGCCGGACACGCCCTCGACCTCGGCCTGGCCGCCCAGCCGGCCTTCGCTGCCGACCTCGCGGGCGACGCGGGTGACTTCGGCGGCGAAGGAGGACAGCTGGTCGACCATGGTGTTGATAGTGGTCTTGAGCTCGAGGATCTCACCGCGCGCGTCTACGTCGATCTTCTTGGACAGGTCACCCTGAGCGACGGCGGTAGTGACCTGGGCGATGTTGCGGACCTGGCCGGTCAGGTTGTTCGCCATGGAGTTGACGTTGTCGGTCAGGTCCTTCCAGGTGCCGGCCACGCCCTTGACGTCGGCCTGGCCGCCCAGCCGGCCCTCGGTGCCGACCTCGCGGGCCACCCTGGTTACCTCGTCGGCGAACGCGGACAGCGTGCCGACCATCCGGTTGATCGTCTGGGCCAGCGCGGCGACCTCACCCTTGGCTTCCACTGTGATCTGCTGGCTCAGGTCACCGCGTTCCACCGCCGTGGCCACCTGGGCGATCGAGCGCACCTGGGCGGTCAGGTTGGACGCCATCACGTTGACGTTGTCCGTCAGGTCCTTCCACGTGCCCGACACGCCGCGGACGACGGCCTGGCCGCCGAGGTTGCCCAGGGTGCCGACCTCGCGGGCGACCCTGGTCACCTCGTCGGCGAACGCCGAAAGCTGGTCGACCATCGTGTTGATGGTCTCTTTCAGTTCCATGATCTCGCCGCGGGCGTCGACCCGGATTTTCTGGCTCAGGTCGCCCTTGGCCACCGCCGTGGTCACCTCGGCGATGGAGCGAACCTGGTCGGTCAGGTTGGCCGCCATGACGTTGACGGACTCGGTCAGGTCCTTCCACGTGCCGGAGACGCCCTTGACGTCGGCCTGCCCGCCGAGCAGGCCTTCGGTGCCGACCTCGCGGGCGACCCTGGTCACCTCGTCGGCGAACGACGACAGCTGGTCGACCATGGTGTTCAGGGTGGACTTCAGCTCGAGGATCTCGCCGCGCGCGTCCACGTCGATCTTCTGGCTCAGGTCACCCTTGGCCACCGCGGTCGCCACCTGGGCGATGTTGCGCACCTGCCCGGTGAGGTTGCCCGCCATGGCGTTGACGGACTCGGTCAGGTCCTTCCAGGTGCCCGACACCCCAGGCACATAGGCCTGGCCACCGAGTTTGCCTTCGGTGCCGACCTCGCGGGCCACCCTGGTCACCTCCGAGGTGAACAGGTCGAGCTGGTCCGCCATCCCGTTGAACTCCGTGGCGATCTCGTCCATGAGCGGGTCGCCGGTCTTGGCCAGGCGGGTACTGAAGTCGCCGCCCCGCACCGCGGTAAGGCCGGCCAGCAATTGCTCAAGTCCCGACCTGTCGAGCCGCGGACCGGACTGGACCATATCAGTCACCTAAGCGCTCCCATCAGAGGCGCTGGCGCGCCGCTAGGCGCGTCAGGCACCGTACTGCGATCTCTACCGATGGTAGACCGGATGTAACTATCATGGGCCGCACATGCTTCTTGCCGCAGTGCCAGGCTCGAAAGGCCCCGGGAGACACTGTGCCGGGAGACACTGTGCCGGGAGACACTGTGCCGGGAG
>Ga0209656_10000198_pt1 | contig 39374 bp, 40 predicted proteins | sample BogFormECP12_OM2_FD_188239 | JGI IMG/M metagenome (GOLD analysis project Ga0209656, IMG submission 188239) | Bog forest soil microbial communities from Calvert Island, British Columbia, Canada - ECP12_OM2 (SPAdes) (version 2) | ecosystem: Environmental > Aquatic > Freshwater > Wetlands > Bog ...
CGGGGTGCTGGCCGCGGGTTCGGTGACGGTATGCACCCAGTGCGCGGCCCGCCGGAACATCGGGGCCGATGATCTGATCGGCGGCATCAGGATCGCCGGGGCGGCCACATTCATAGCCGAGGCGATGACCGAGGGCGCCCAGGCGCTCGTCTACTGAGGCCCCGCCAGCGTTCCCGGACTAGGGACTAGCCTGGCACGCCCTGGGCAGCCAGCCGGTCGGCGCGCAGCTTCAGCACGAGATCCTCCTGCCGGGGGTCCGCCGGCGGCAGCGTGCCGGCCACCCAGCCGAGCAGCATGTCAGCCAGGCCCGGATTGCGGACAAGCGCGGGCCCGTGCAGGTAGGTGCCGACCACCCGGCCGGAGTACGCGCCTTCGGTCCCGTCCCCGTTGCCGACGCCGGTGACCACCGTGGCCAGCGGCTTCGCCTCCGGGCCGCGCCGGGTCACGCCCTGATGGTTCTCGAAACCGGTGAGCCGCTCGACGCCGAGCGCCGGATCGACATCCGCGGTGATCTCCCCGACCCCGCGGCGCTCACCCCGGCTGCTGCGGATGTCGAGCAGCCCGAGCCCGGGCACCGGCTCGCCTTCCGCGCCGCCGAACTCGGTCCCCATGATCTGGTAGCCGGCGCAGACCGCGAAGATCACCGCGCCGTGGCGCGCGGCCGCGGCCAGCCCGCCGCCCGCCGCCAGCCGTCGTGCGGCGAGAATCTGCGGCAGGTCCTCGCCGCCGCCGAGCAGGTAGATGTCGCCGTCCACGGGCACCTGCTGATCCGAATTGACCTCGGCGATCTCGACCGAGAGGCCGCGCAGCCGGGCCCGGCGGGCGAGCACGAGCAGATTACCCCGGTCACCGTAGGTGCTGAGCAGGTCCGGGAAAACCCAGACCAGCCGGACCGCTGACGGCCCCCGGGGCCGGTACCGGCCTAGATCCTGGTCCATCGTCCTCCTCAGCCGACGCGCCCGAGTACGGCGCGGATCTGCTGGAACGCCGTGTAGTTGGCGATCACTTCCATGGACTTGCTGCGGGCCGCGTCGACCGCCTCGTCGACGCTGCTCACCATGCGGAAGGCCACCTCGTCGGCTTCCAGCCTGACCGCAAGGTCGAGCTTGCGCTCTCCGGTCACGAACACCTGACGGCCGCGCAGCCTGCGGTAGTCCACGTCCCAGAGCCAGGAGGTGTCCTTTCCGTCTGGTGTCTGGGCGTTCACCGCGAGCAGGACGGGCACCGGCGGCGGCACGAGGATGTCGAGCGCCTCCAGCCACCCGGCCGGGTTCTTCGCCAGCAGCAGCCGGAGTGTGCAGCCGTGCCGCTCGACCTGCGTGTAGCGGCCCGCGACCGACCGCACCTGCCGGACCGGGCCCAGCGCCTGCGTGGCGCTGATGCCGAATACTTCCGCCACGGCGAACGCGATCACGGCGTTGGACTGGTTGGCCCGGCCGGGCAGGGCCAGGTCGAGCGGCCGGGACCGGCCGGTGGGGTCGATCATCTCGTCGCCCGCGAGTACCCAGCGGACCGGAGGCCGCCGGTTCGGGCATTCGCCGCAGTACCAGTCCTCGCCGTCACGGCGCAGGTGCGATCCGCAGTTGGGGCAGCACCAGGAGTCGTCGTGCCAGCGCTGGCCCGCGGCCACCCAGGTGACCTGGCGAGCCTGGCCGGCCGCCCACGCCACCAGCGGATCGTCGGCGTTCGCGATGACCCGGCAGCCCGGGGCGGCGGCCAGGGCCGCCCGCCAGCGGCGCGCGAGCATCCAGATCTCCGCCGCGCGGTCCATCTGATCCCGGCTCAGGTTCAGCAGCACCACGACCCGGGCGCCCGTCTTCTCCAGCATCGCGGGCATGAACTTCTCGTCCACCTCGAGCACGGCCAAGGTGGCGTCCGGGGCCTTGGCGAGCGCGGCGACCAGGCCAGCCTCCATGTTGGCGCCGAACGCGTTGGACGCGATCTGCTGCCCCAGGCTGCCGAGCGCGGCCGTGACCAGCCTGGTCGTGGTGGTCTTCCCGTTGGTGCCGGTCACCAGGACGACCTGCCGCCCGCGCGCGAGCAGCGCGAGCAGATCGGGTTTGAGCCGCAGCCCGATGACCCCGCCGATGACTGATCCGTCGCCGCGGCCGGCCAGCCGGGAAGCCCGGCCGGCCGCCCCGCCGACCGTGGTGGCCAGGCGAGCGCGCAGCGGAAGGCTGAACCGCCGGGACGGCGGGCTGCTAGTGCTCATCTCGGCCCCGATGCTATCCGGTCGAGGTGTGGCGTACGTCCTGACTCAATGGGGTGACACCGCGGCCGCCCCGCCGGACGCCGGCGCGGCCTAGGGTTGCCGCTTGCGCCAGTCCAGGCGCGGCGGCGGCGGCCCGAGGTTGGGCGGCGGCCGGTCGTTACCGGAACGCCAACTCACCGGGCGCGGCAGTGCGTCGCCGTCACCGGCTGGGTCCTGCGCTGCCCCGGATCCGGCGGACCCGGCGACGGGCAGGCTGCGGAGTTCCTCGAGTGTCAGCGGGGTGGCGGCGCTGAGCCCGCCGATGCCCGGATTGGCATCGGCCATGACCACCCGCCGGCCGGCCGGGCCCGCGTAGGTAACGATCATCGCGCTGGCCGGGAGCTGCTGGAGTTCGTGCTGCTCGACCAGGAATTCACGGGAACGCTGCAAGGCCAGCGCGAGCGACTCGCTGTCGCCGGCCGCCTTGGATGTCGTTATCCCCCACGCGGTGCTCGTGCTGACACCCGTGCTGACCGACTCACTTTCGCTCGTGCTCCGCGAATCGCTGGTCTGGACGTTGCGCGAGAAGCTGGCCCGGGAGGGCAGCAGCAGGCTGCCGTCACTGTAACCGTGCCCGGTGCTGCGGGACAGCCCGTCGCTTTGCGACCACGAGCTGGCGGATGAGCTCACCGACCCGGTGGTGCTGGTGTACGCGCTGCTGGTGGTGTCCGTAACGGAAACGCCTATCGTCTCGGTGAGCTGGGAGAGCACGAAGCGGTGCTCGGTGCCGAGCTGCTCGCTCGCGGCCTTGGCGTCCTCGGCGTTTCCCAGCCGCATGAAGGCGACGGCGGCATTCCCCCGCCCCAGCCGCTGCCTGACGTGCGGGGGGATGCTGCGATAGGCCAGCACCAGCCCGGTCGCGGACCGCTCGCACGCGTCGCTCAGCCGGTCGAGCGTATCGCCGCGCAGCTTGTCCGCGCCGAGCACGAACAGCGTGTGCTGCCCGGGGCGGCCCGGCTGCATTTCGCGCAGCAGGTGGGTCAGCGCCACCGTCAGGTAGGTGCCGAGCACCTTGCTCCCAACCGCGCCCACGCGCTGGCCCAGCGCGACCACGCGCAGCGCGCTGCGCGGCAGCGGGACCGGCGCGGTGCCTACGGCCGCGAGCTTGCGCAGCCGGGACTCCAGGATCCAGGCCCGCTCGAGGACCACGCGGTCGGTGGCGTCGCGACCGAACATGGCGGTGAGCCTGTCCGCCTGCCCGGACGTGATCAGCCCCGCGGCCGCGTCGTCGCGCGGATTGCCGACCTGGGCCAGCGCCCGCAGCCCGGCGGCGACGCTGGCCACCGTAGGCTGGCCGCCGAGTACGTCGATGACCCGCTCGAGGATGGCGGCCTCGATCGAGAGGTCACGGGCCGAGCCCTCGTCGTCAGTCCCGCTGGCCACCTGGGAAAGCAGGTCAGCCAGGGCGTCCTTGGCGAGACCGGTGCCCAGGTCGAGCCTGGACAGGTCTTCGGGTAGCACCCAAACCAGCGGATCAACGCCCGATGCCCGCGCGAAGCCGATCAGGTCGAGCGCGACCGAGCCCTCGGACAGGTCAAGCACGGTGATCTCGCCGCCCGCGGCCAGCCGGTTCGCGCCCACCGTGGTGAGCATCGCGGACCAGCCGGAAAGCGTGCCGCCCGCCACGTCCACGCGGTGCACCCCGTCCGGCACGCAAACCGCGTACCAGCGTTTCTGATGCTCATAGGCGAACCGGAGGGCCCGCCATTCCCGGACCCGGGCGGCGTGCTCGGCCTGCCAGGCGAAGAGCCGGCTCTCCTGGGCCGCCCGCATCTTGCCGACCCTCGCCCGCTCATCGGCCAGCCTGGCGCGCAGCGCGCGCTGACCTTGCCAGATGGCGTATCCGCTGACCGCCGCGATCAGCGTGCAGCAGATGACCCCTAGTCCGGCCAGGAGAACGCCGAGCCAGCCGCCGGCGCCCAGCGCGATCGCCGCCAGGCCAATGGCCACGGCGATGGCGAACACCGCCTTGAGCGGCCGGTTGAGCAGACTCTCCTCACGGAGCTGGGCCGCCGCCCAGTCCGGGTTGAGCCGTTCTTGCTCCGGCGGGGTGGGCCGGCGCGGCGGCGGCCCGGGCTCCGGGTGTGGTGTCACGTACTGGTATCCAACCAAAAGCCGGTCCATGCTGTCGGGCATGACCTCCAAGACAATCTCCGTTCTGGGCGCAGCCCGCCTCTCGAAGGATGCTGACGAGTCCACGTCCATCGAGCGCCAGAGCAGCGGTATCCGCGGCTGGGCGAAGCTGCGTAGTACTACAACGGGAGACAACTACCAAGTGGTTCACGTCAGCGAGGATTCCGACGTGTCCGGGGCGGTAAGCCCGTTCGACCGGGCCTGGCGTCGCGGGCCACCTGGGGTACCCGGACCCGGACCAGCAGCCCGCGCGGGACGAGCCGCCGCGGGTTCTTCACCGCCAGGAGGAATTCGCCCTCGCGCAGCGCGGGCAGATCGACGGCGTCCGGCACCGGGCCCGGGCCGCCCCCTGCGCCAGGACTGGCGCTCACGCCCGGCTCCGCCGGCCGTCCCGGACCGGCCGAAGCCGCGGCGCTCGTGACCTCGGACAGCCGCCGCGCCGCGGCGGGGTCCTCCGTCCGGTAGGCCACCACCACGTTGACCAGGTCCGCGAGATCGGCCGCAACCGGCGCCGACGTGGTGGCCGCGAGCACGGGCAGCCCGGTACGCGGGCCGCGGGCGATCATGTCGGTGACCGCGTGCCGCGGCAGCGCCCCGCACTCGGACAGCCATACGATCCCGTCACCGTCGACGCCGATCCCGCTCAGGGCCGCCCCGGCGGCCAGCAGGTCCTGGCAGACCAGGCGGGTGAGCATCGCCGAGCTTTCCGCCGGGCCCGACGGGTCCGGCCCGCCGAGCCGGAACAGCACCACGGCGCGTTCGGCGACGGCGCGGCTGAGGTCGATGTCCGCCGCCGGGCCGCCAGCCGACGGGCGCAGCCAGCGGCCGAATGGCGACGCGCGCAGTTCCCGCAGCTGCCGCCCGAGCTCGGCGATGGTGGCGGGCTCGGCGCTGATGAGGCTCATCGATACCCGCGTTCGCTCGGCCAGCACGTCACGCCGGGGGTAGACCGCGGGCACGTATTCCATCCGGGCCCGCATCGCCACCGGGTTGAGCAGGTGGATGACGTCGTCGAGCACCGGGACGCGCGGGTCACCGGGTGCGGCGTCGAGTAGTTCGAAGACGTCCTCGAGGTAAGCGACGCAGCTGCGCCGGTACTGCCGGCCCGGCCCATCCCAGCTGAGCATGGCCGTGACCAGCGCGGCCCGCCGCCCGGGATCGCCGTGCCGGAACGGCTCGTAGCAGGCCGCCTGAGCCCATGCGTCCGCGGTTCCGGCCCGCTGTTCCTGGACCGCGCCGAACACCAGCAGCGGCGCACCAGCCGCGGCGCAGACCGCGGCCAGCCTTCCGGTCAGTCCCGGATCGGATGTGTGATCGACGGCGAGCACCGGCTTGCGCCGCCGGACCGCGGCGTGGATCAGCTGGAAGCTAGTGGTCAGCACGTCCTGCTCGGCCGAACCGCACACGGAAATGCCCCCGGCCGCCTCGGCCCACGACAGCGTGACCCGGCCGCCCGACCCGGGCGTCACTCCGAGGCAGGCGCCGTCCCTGGTCACGACGCCCCCGGCGCGGATCGCCCGGACGGCCGCCGCGCGCCGCGCTGCCACGATCAGGCCGGGCCGGGCCGGCCGCAGGTTCCACTCGTCGGTGTGCAGCCAGCTCATCCAGCCGACCAGGGCAGCTTCGCCGGCCCCGGCCAGGATGGCGAGCGGCAGCTGGCGGGGCAGCCAGGTCCAGATCCCGGTGAACGCAGCGGTGAAGTGCAGCAGATGGTCGGCCTGGTGGCCGCTGGCGCCCAGGTAGTGCGCTATCCGGGCCGGCCCGGCGACGAACCCGGCCGCCGCGGCCCGGGGGCCGACCGCCGCGGTCCACGCCAGCCCGGCCGCCGCCGGGATCGCCAGCCATGACAGGCGCCACCGGGTCACCTTGGTGATCAGGTAGAACACGGCGGCGAGGATGATCGTCAGCTGAGCGAACAGCACGTGCGCCAGCATGGCGAGCACGATGAAGGCAGCGAGAATCTCGTCACGGCGGGGGAGTCCCCTGGGGACGAGGTATCGGGCACGCCGTGGCATCTATTCCTATTCCGCCTTTGTCAAGACCTCGGCCGGCGTCTCGGCTCCCAGCGTCCCAGGTGGAACGCGCGCGTGTCCAGACGGTTACCGGTTCCGGACGCTAGACGTAATAAGGACGTTCTGACCGGTACCTCAGTAATGGTCATCACACTCATTAGAAACTTTGGCCACAGTACAGCGGTCAGGACAAGGCGGTCACGATACTGGCGACCGCGAGCGCCAGCATGACCAGTGCCGCGCCCCGGGTCAGCCAGGTCATCGGGATGACTTTCAGCAGGCTCCTGCCGCCGATGATGGCCCCGCCCGCCGCCACCCACAACGCCAGCACCGAACCGATCCCTACCGCCAGCGGGTCGCCGTACCTGACCGCCAGGCCAACTGTGAGCATCTGGGTGAGGTCGCCGAATTCGGCCGCGAAGACCACCGCGAAGGCCATCGCCGCGACCGGCAGGAACCGGCTCGGGTGCCCGTCCTCCGCGGTGTCATCGCTGGAGTCCTGGCGGTACTGGCACCACACCAGCACCGCTCCGAACAGGAACAAGACACCGGCAACCGCCTGAACCGGGCGGTGCGGCAGCAACCCGATCAGGCTCCCGGCGGTGACCGCGAGCGCTACATGCACCGTGAACGCCGCGGCGGCACCGGTGAACACGAAGGCGGGCCGGTACCGGCTGCCCATGACCAGGCAGGCCAGCACGGTCTTATCCGGCAGTTCGGCAGGCAGCACGATCAGGAAGGATGTTCCGGCGGCAACTAGATTCACGAAGGGAACCCATCAGGTCGGGCCAACCGGCGGCCCAGGCACCTCCGGCACGGCAGTTCGTCACTGCGGCCGAAGGTCTCACTCAGACCACGCGGGCCCCCCGGGGACCGGGCCCGGAATACCGGGCCGAGATTGTCGGCCTCCCGGCGATGGAGCTACTCCCCTTCGCGGCCTCCCATGCTAGTCCAGCGTTGACAGGCACGGGCACCCAACTGCCTGAGCCGTCGGTACGGGATAAAGGCAATTCGGTACGGGATACAGGTGACAAGGGCGCGGTGACCGGAGCCTCGGTCGTGTCAATGGCGACCCTGAATAGCTCCGGTTTCAGCATCACCACGGTGAGCCCGGCTGGCTCGCCAGTGGCGGAGTCGTCGAACCTGATCGTCACCGTGATCACCGGCTGCCCAGGCGACAACCGCAGGCTGCGAGCGATGGACGGCTGAGGCGGGCTCATTTCCACACTCACCGCGGCGGCGAGCAGCGCGGTCTGCAGCGAGCCGAACGAGGAGAGCCACTCATCCTCCTCCTGGCCGGGATCGGCGTCCTCGTCCGCGAGCGATCCGTTCATGTAGGCGGTGGAAACGGCGGCAGGCTCCCCCTCGGACACCCAGACGCACCGGATGACGCGGACCGGTGCACCCGAGGGCAGGTGCAGCGCCCAGGCCACATCCTGCGGCGCCTCGCGTCGCGACACATGCCGGGTCTGGCAGGCGATGGTGCCGCCCATCGGGTCCAGTCGCGTGCCGAGCCCGGCCGCGCCCTCCAGGGGGATCCAGTAGTCGGCCGGGCTAGCCCGGTACAGCTGTCCGTCGGGCAGCCTGCGGACCAGGGACCGGCGGGCGAGATCACCGAGGGCGGCGTCGATCTCGGTCAGGCTGACGTTGTATCTCCTGGCCAGCGCGCTGCGCCGGGGCAACCGCCAGCCCGGTTCGCGATGTACGAGCGCCGCCGCCATGCGGTCGGCCAGCACGGCCGTGGCCTTGGCCGGTGCGCGGGCTGCCTCCATACCAGCGTCGACCCGCGGCGGCGAAGCCTCGGTGGGCGGCGATGTCGGCTGCGAGGGGACCGGATTATCACGCCCGGCGGCGCCAGCGGTCATTCCGCGTACCGTGATCGGGCTGTGATCAGCCGGCCGATCACGGCGGGTGCGGACGCGGTCATGTATCAGCCCTTAATCTTGGCCACCTGGGCATCGGACAAGGTGACGACGGATGATGGCAGCAGTGGGGAGGACCCCGGCGACACGGTGCTCGGGCTCCTGCCGCTGCAGGCCGCGCGGACGAAGGCAGCGGCCGAGGTAAGGGTCGTCACGGCACGAACGCGCTTGCCCGCACGGCGGTCGCCGAAAGGGGTGCGCCTGTTCCGCGTCCAACGACAATTTGCCTCACTAGTCCTCGGCCTAAGCGCGATGCCCACGGTCTGCCTGCACACGCCCATTGATATTCATCACAGGTGAATAGAAACTGAATAGAAGCCGAACGAGCAGACGGCTACTTGATGTCATGTAAGTGAACAGGGGACGCATCAACACGCCGGGCCACCCACGGCGGAGCTATCAGGGCCGGCGGAAATCGGCAGGCGGACCGCCGTTGTTCTGTCCCTTCAGCAGGTGGAACCGCGAGGTCGCAAGCCAGTGCCACAGACGGCAGCCCGAGTCGTACCTGCCGGTCAGCGGCATCCACGCGGGGGTTCTAAGGCGCGATGGCAATAGTGCCCGGTCACTGGCCCCGCTAGCACTAGGCCCACTTCGCCATAGGTGGGTCGCGATCCTGGACACCAGAACTTAACCTTCTGGACCACATTTGTCCACCGTCCGTTTGCCCGTGAGTACGGTTCGCGCCGGCAGACTGTACTGGCACGCCACGGTTTGCACGCTGACCGGCTGTCGGGGCTGCTCATAGCGGCCGAGGAAACATATAAAACCTATAAGGAGTATCTGATATGCCACTTGGACGCAGACAGCGGGTCGCGACGGTGGGAATTGCCGCCGTGGCGACGGCTCTAGGCCTCGCCGCATGCTCCTCGTCGAGCTCCTCGTCCACCGCGGCGAGCAGCGGCAGCAGCTCCGCGGCGAGCAGCGCGTCGAGCAGTAGCGGCGCCAAGCTCTCGGGCACGCTCAACGGGAGCGGATCGACGTTCCAGACCACCTTCCAGGAACAGGCCATCTCGAGCTTCAAGTCGGTCCAGCCGAGCATGACGGTCAACTACGGTTCCGGCGGCTCGGGCAAGGGGCGCACGGACCTGTCCTCTGGGGTGGTGAACTTCGCCGGCTCGGACTCGACGATCCCCGCCGCCGAGGAGGCGAACTTCAAGGGCAAGACGGTGCTTTACTTCCCCGTCGTGATCGGCCCGATCACGCTGTCGTACAACCTGTCCGGCCTCAGCAAGCCGCTGCAGCTGTCGGCACCGGTCATCGCGGACATCTTCCAGGGCAAGATCACGACCTGGAACAACTCGGCGATCGCGGCGGATAACCCCGGTGTGACGCTGCCGAGCAGCCCCATCACCATCGTCGTCCGCTCCGATTCCTCGGGCACGACCCAGAACTTCTCCCTGTTCCTGATGACGGCCACGCCAACGTGGACGCTGGGCAGCAGCTCGACCATCAAGTGGCCCGCCACGGCCCGGGCCGGCAACGGCAACGGCGGGGTGGCGTCGGCCGTCAAGTCCACTCCCGGGGCCATCGGGTACGTGGACTACGCCGATGCCAAGGCCTCCGGGCTGACCTTCGCTTCGGTCAAGAACAAGGACGGCAACTACGTCGCGCCCTCGCCGGCGACGGCCACCGCCGCCGCAGACGGGGTCACCATCATGCCGAACCTTACGTTCCACGCGGTCTGGGCGACGGGCGCCGACGCGTACCCGATCACCTATCAGTCGTGGGTTCTGACCTACGCAACGCAGCCGAACGCGAACGACGCGGCCATGCTCCAGGCGTACATCGGCTACCTGCTCGGACCCATGCAGCAAATGTCCGGCAGCCTGGGCTATGCGCCGCTGCCGGCCAACCTCGACTCGATGGCCAAGGCGCAGCTCAGCAAGATCACCTCGTAGGGTGACGACAAGATAGGCAAGTAGTTGTGAGCATTGTGATCGTGATGCAAGACCAGATCGGCTCACTGTCGTGAGCGTTGTCACGCAGGCGGATCCGACCACCCCGGCCGGATCCGCCCGCGCCTTGGCAGAGCGGCGGCCGCTCGGCGACCGCAGCTTCCAGATCCTCGCGCTCGCGTGCGGCCTGCTGGTGCTGGTGATCCTCGTCCTGATCGCCGTCTCGACCAGCCAGCAGGCCTCGTCGTGGTTCACCACCGAGGGCTGGAAGATCTTTACCAACAACTGGAACCCCGCGAACAACCAATTCGGCGCGCTGGCCTTCATTTACGGCACGGCCATCACGGCGGTGATCGCGCTCATCATGGCCGTCCCGGTCAGCATAGGCATCGCCCTGCTGCTGACCGAGGTCGTGTCGTACCGGTGGTCGCGGCCGATCGTGTACGTGATCGACCTCCTGGCGGTGGTCCCGTCGGTGGTCTGGGGCCTGTGGGGCATCATCGTGTTCGCGCCCTGGATCGGGAGCATCTACGCCTCGATTGCCTCGGGCGTCAAGGGCATCCCGGTGCTCGACGACCTGTTCGGGGCGCCCACCAGCGGGGCCTCGTTCTTCACCGCCGGTATCATCCTGGCCTTCATGATCACGCCGATCGTGACCTCGCTGTCGCGCGAGGTCATCGCGACGGTGCCGCAAATCGACCGGGAGGGCGCGTACGCGCTGGGCGCCACCCGGTGGGAGATGATCCGCGGCGCCGTCTGGCCGCACAGCCAGGGCGGCGTCGTCGGAGCGGTGCTGCTCGGCCTGGGCCGGGCAATGGGCGAGACGATCGCCGTAGCGCTGGTGATCGGCTCGTCCCCCGCGATCACGTCGCACCTGTTCGCCCCCGGCTACAACATGGCCGCGGTCATCGCGAACCAGTTCGGCGAAGCCTCCGGCGTGTTCCGCGCCGCGCTGATGGGGATCGGCGTGCTCCTGTTCGTCTTTACGATCATCATCAACGTCATCGCCCACGCGGTCGTGGATCGCTCCGCCCGGAAGAAGAGGGGTGGCTGATGGCCGTCATCGCCGGACAGCCGCAGGGGGTCGACCTGCGGGAGCCGAAGGGCTGGCGGCGCACCAGCAACCGCCTCGTGACCGCACTGATGGTGCTCGCGTTCGTGGTCGTGATCATCCCGCTGGGATTCGTCCTGGTCACGACCGTCATCAAGGGCATCTCAATCATCAGCTGGTCCTTCCTGACCAGCGACATCCCGCCAAACGTAGCGCCCGCGGACGTGGGCGGAATCGGGCCGGCGATAGTCGGCACGGTCGAGATCACGTTCTTTGCCACGCTCATGGCCGTGCCGCTCGGCATCCTGGGCGCGATCTACCTCAACGAGTACGGCGGCAAAAACTGGCTGGCGGGGCTCATCGGGTTCTTCAGCGACGTAATGACGGGCGTGCCCTCGATCATCATGGGCCTGTTCATCTTCTCGATCTGGGTACTGCACTTCGGCTTCTCGGGCTTCGCCGGGGCTCTCGCCCTGGGCTGCCTGATGCTGCCGATCGTGATCCGCTCCACCTATGAGATGCTGAAGCTGGTGCCGAACGCGCTGCGCGAAGGGAGCTACGCCCTGGGTGCCACCAAGGCCCGCGTGACGATGACGGTGGTGTTGCCGGCGGCGATCGGCGGAATCGTCAGCGGCGCGATGCTCGCCGTCGCCCGGGCCGTGGGTGAGACGGCACCGCTGCTGTTCACCATCCTCACGGTAACCACGGTGAACAAGAACGTGTTCAGCGGTGCCAACACCTCGCTGCCCTCGCAGATCTTCGCGAACGCGAACTCGCCGTATGTCGGTGCACAGGCCCGCGGCTGGGGCGCGGCGCTGACACTCATCGTCATGGCGTTCGTCCTCATGGTCGTCGCCCGCTTCATCACCGCACGATTCTCCAGGTTCTCCCGCTAGGAATGCTTCACAGAAAGCTGTGCTAGGAACATCATGGACCAGCCAGAGCAGAACATCGCCACCAGTACTCAACTGCCCAAGTCCCAGGTGCAAGCCACGACGAGCGGGGATACGTTCGATACGTCGGGTTCACATATCTTCGATGTGGACAAGGTCTCGTGCTACTACAGCGCGTTCCGGGCCGTCACGGACGTTTCGCTGAAAATACACGAGCACGAGATCACGGCGTTCATCGGCCCGTCCGGGTGCGGTAAGACCACCGTGTTGCGGACACTGAACCGCATGAACGACCTCATACCGGGCGCTCACGTCGAGGGTGACATCCGCTACCGCGGGGCGTCGCTGTACGCCAAGGACGTCTCCCCGATCGCGGTGCGCCGGCGCATCGGGATGGTCTTCCAGAAGCCGAACCCGTTCCCGAAGTCGATCTTCGACAACGTCGCCTACGGGCCGCGCATCAACGGCGAGCACAATAAGGCCAAGCTGACCGAGATCGTCGAGCAGTCGCTGCGCGGGGCTGCGCTGTGGGACGAGGTCAAGGACCGGCTGGGCAAGTCGGGCCTGGGCCTGTCCGGCGGGCAGGCGCAGCGGCTGTGCATCGCCCGCACGCTCGCCGTCGAGCCGGACGTGGTCCTGATGGACGAGCCCTGCTCGGCGCTGGACCCGATCGCGACGGGCGCGATCGAGGACCTGATGAAGGAAATCAAGTCGCGATACACGATCGTGATCGTCACGCACAACATGCAGCAGGCTACGCGGGTCAGCGACCGCACCGCCTTCTACTCCGTGCTCCGCAACGAGGAAAGCGATACCCGTACGGGCGTGCTCGTCGAGTACGGCCGGACCGAGCAGATCTTCCAGGATCCGCATGACCCGCGTACCCAGTCCTACGTCACCGGCCGGATGGGCTGAGCCCGGCCCCCGGCCCCCCGAGGTGCCTATCGCGGCCTAGCGGCTCCCGGGAATGATCACGACGGGGCAGGCCGCGTGGTGCGTGACCTGGCTGCTCACCGAGCCCATCAGGAGCCTGGCGAAGCCCCCGCTGCCGCGGGACCCCACGACAAGCAGGTCGGCGTCACGCGAGGCCTTGACGAGTTCCTCGGCGGGATCGCCCTCAGTCACGCTCACGGTGACCTCGGGCAACGTCTCGCCGATTTCCTTCGCGACCCTGTCCACGTATTGCCCGACCGCCTTCCGCGTGACGTCCAGGTCACGGCTGTCCTCGGGAAACTCAGGCACACCCCAGAAAATCCTGGTGGCCGGGCGAACTGGAGCCGGGCGAACGGTCATGACAGTCAGCGGGGCATGATGCTGCACGGCCTCGCGCATCGCCCAGGTAAGGGCGAGGCGAGAATGGTCCGAGCCGTCCACCCCGACGACGATTCCAGGCATTGTTACTCCTCAGATCCCTGATCCATCAAGATTTATCCTGATTAAAGGATGGCCTGAAGACCGGGCGAAAGACAGGGCTGAGGGTCCCGGATGGGCGGGACGCGAGACTTAGCCTGGCATGAACAACTCCCACCAGCACGCGGCACATCCCGGTAGCACCCGGCAGGCTAGCCCTTGGCCCGCCCGGCCAGGTAGGCCACGCGGCGGGCGATGTTGACGGCGTGGTCGCCAAGCCGCTCGTAGAAGCGCCCTACCAGCGTCATCTCCATCGCCACCGGTAGCGCCATTCGCCCCGAGGCAAGCTCGGCTAGCAAGCTGGCGTGCAGCTCGTCCATCTCGTCATCACGGTCGTCTAGCGCCAGCGCGACGGAAGGGTCGCGCTGGTACCAGGAATCCACCGCCTGACGCCACATGTCGGAGGCCAGGGTCCCCATTCGCTCGATGATCCCGCGGCTGCGCACCGAGAGGTCCTCGCCGAGAATGTGGTTAGACCGGGAGGCGATCTGTAGGACCAGGTCGTGGGAGCGCTCGAGCTCAGGCACGATTCGCAGCACGGACAGCAAGAAGCGCAGGTCCGAAGCGACGGGCGCCTGCAGCAGGATCTCCCGGTTGACCAGTTCCTCGATCTCCGGGTAGAGAGCGTCAATGATCTGCTCGCGCTCGGTCAAGACCCGAAGCACCTCGTTGTTGGCGGTCAGGAGGGCCTCGGTCGCCCCGGGCAGATCCTCGGCGACCATAGCGAACAGTTCGATGACCTTGGCTTCGATAGCCTCAAGCTCACGTTCGAATTCCTGCCGGTGCTCGACCATGAGCAAAGCCTACTGGACGCCGCACTGGTCTTTCAGCTGACCTGCCCCCTGGAGACGGGACTGTTCACACGCATTTCATCGTGGCACCGCATCCTTGACCCGTGAGGATGCGCAAAACGCGGGAAAGACTGCGCAGGTCCGTTCATGAGTGCGGAATACCCGCTACCCCTCCACGTTATACGGGCAGGGGTATTTTCGGCAGAATTGCCACTCCGTGAGGGAGCGTTATGAGCACCATCGCACTGACCAAGGACACATTCGAGGACACGCACGACGTGCGCGTCCGGCTGGCCAGCGTCGCTTCCTGACGCCGCCAGCGCCAGGAGAGATGTAGGCACGCCATGTCCAGCAGGACTTCCGGCGCCGAGAGCGCCGGTCAGCACGTCAGCGTCCGGACCACGTGCGGCCGGGAGATCCGGATAGGCCATCTCGCCCTCGGCGGCGGCCCCCACCCGGCGTGGCGCGTCAGCCTTGGCATCAGCGCCTCGTCGGATACCCAGGACGGTACCTGGGCCGGGCTCACCGCCGATGAGGCACGGCAGCTCGCCGCGGCCCTTCTCGTCCAGGCGGCCGCCTGTGACCACTGGACGCGCGGGTAACCCAGTAAAACCAGACGGCCCGCCGGCGCCCTTCACGATCCTGTCATCGTGGCCCAGCATCCTGTGCCTCATGAGGATGCGTAAGCCGCGGTCGGCCGTCATCCGGGCCTCGGCGTTCCTGCTGCCGCTGACCGTAACGGCCGTGGCGCTGGCATCGTGCGGCCACGGTTCGCCGGCGACGCTGGCGCCGGCCCATGCCTCCGGCCCGGCGGCAGCACCGTCCGCAGCCGGGCGGCACCAGGCCACGGCGCGGCAGGCAGGAACGACCACCGGCTCGGGCGAGCAGGCGGGCGGGCCGCTGACCGCTCCCGCCGCGCTGGCGCCGTTCGGGACCCCCGGGTCGGCCGGCCAAGGCACCTGGCGCCCGGCCGGCCGAACGGTCCGCGGCGCACGCGCTGTCTATCAGACCACCCTCGTCCCGCCCGGCGGCACGCAGCCAGCCGGGATCGCGTGGATGGACACCAGCCTGCTGGCGGCCCGGTTGTACTCCGGCTCGAACAGCCCCGGCGGGGGGCCGTACCGGTACACCGCGCCGATCCAGCCGGCCCAGGCCGCCACGCTGGTGGCCGCGTTCAACGGCGGTTTCATGATGCCCGCGGCGGGCGGCGGCTACTACACGCAAGGCCGCACGATCGACCCGCTGCGGCGGGGGGCCGCCTCCTTGGTGATCTACACGGACGGCAGCGTCGACGTCGGGGCCTGGGGCAGCGACGTACGAATGACACCGAACGTGGTGGGCGTCCGGCAGAACCTCGTCCCGCTGGTGGCCGGCGGCCGCCCGACGCCGCAGGCGGCGAGCTCGGACTGGCAGGCGTGGGGGGCGACGTGCGGCGCGGTTTCGTGCGCGTCCTCGGTCCCTGGCATCGAGTCCCAGTGGCGTTCCGGGCTCGGCGTCACCGCCGACGGGGCCCTGGTCTACGCGGCCGGGCCGGCCCTGGACCCGCTGCAGCTGGCGCAGCTTCTGGTGCGCGCCGGTGGTGTGCGTGGCATGCAGCTCGACATCAACCCCAACTGGCCCGACTTCGTCAGCTACGACCCCCCGGCGGGCGCCCTGGCCGGGCCGTCCAACGGCCGCAAGCTGCTCTCCTCGACCGTGCAGGGCCCGTCCACCTTCTTCGAGGCCTGGTGGGCGCGCGACTTCATCACGATGTCGGCCCGCCCCGCCCGCTGACGCTCAGCGGGTCACTGCCGTATGCGCCAGGTGACCGTCCATCGGCAGGCCCGTGCGGGCGGCCCGGGCGCACCAGCCGGGCGCGCCCGGCTGGTGCGCCGGAGTCATGCATTTCCTTGCTACGATACCCCTTAGGGTATTGCGGGACCGTGCCGGATCTGGCTGGCTGGCCCCGGAGTCAGGAGTGGTCATGGACGTGGACAGTCAGACGATGGCCAACGTGATCAAGCGGCTGCGGCGCGCCCAGGGCCAGGTCGGCGGCGTCATTAAGATGATCGAGGAGGGCCGGGACTGCGCCGACGTGGTGACTCAGCTGGCCGCCGCCTCCCGGGCGCTTGACCGAGCCGGTTTCAAGATCATCGCGACCGGCCTCACGCAGTGCGCACTGGAGGAGAAGGAGGGCGACGGCACGGTCGGCACCGACCGCGCCCAGCTCGAAAGGCTCTTCCTCTCCCTGGCCTGACGCCGGCGGTTGACGCCGGTAACCGACCTCCGGCCGTTTGATACCCGGCGTCCAATCACTTCGATCTTGGCGCCTGACGGGACGACCTAGGACCTCCGGCGGGACTTGCGACCCTGCCGGGCGTCATTAGGATCCGCCCACTTTGGAGGTGTGAGCAGCGCTGTCAGAGCTGGGCAACGGGGCTTCGCGATATGGCAATGGCGTGAAGGGAGCGAGCATGTCAACCATGGCTCGGACCTCGCTCGACATGCGGGGTAAGACGATTACGACGTTCATCGCATACGAGACGCTGAAGCAGCTCGGCGACCTGACGGACGGGGAGAGCCTGGAGTTGCTCACCGATGCCCGCGAGGAGATCGACAACGATATCCGGGCCTGGTGCCGCACCCGGGGGCAGGAGCTTACGGCGGCTGGGCAGACCGATGGCAGCCAGCAGTACGTCATCACCAGACAGCCGCTGCGCCCCTCCGGCAAGCGTTACGCCGCGGTCATTTCCGACGCCGGGCTCGAAGAGCTGCTCTCCCCGCTCGCCTTCGCCCTGGCCGCCGCCCTGGAGGGCAGCGACGTCTCGCTGTACTTCCAGGGGCCGGCGGTACGCGTCCTGGCCAAAGGCTTCACCGAGCACCTGCACGGGCTGGGCCGGCCGTTCAGCCGGTTCGCCCGGGCCGGGCTCACCAGGGCCGGGCACATCCCGGCACAGGAGAAGCTCCGCCAGCTACAGGCGCTTGGCGCCCGCCTGTATGCCTGCGCGGGGTCGATGCAGCACTTCAAGGTGGCCAGGACCGATCTGGCCTTCAGCGACGTGACCGTCGCCGAGTACCTGACCTTCATGGAGACCATGGCAAGCGCCGACATCAACGTGTTCAGTCAATTATCACGCCCGGCATATTCGGGCTGCCAGCTACAGACAGTCCCGCGTTAGGTTAGGCAGGACAATTCACCGTCCAGGGTTGAGCTGCGGAACGGCGCTGCCGAAAGCCCTGATTACGTCGAAGGATCGGGCGGACTCGCAGGCCTCAAGCGTGACCCAGGCCGCCTTTTGGTCCGGGTCTCGTCGTGCCCGCGGCGTGCCCGGTGGAACCAGTAAACCAGGCGAGTCGCGGTCAAGATCCCCTCTCCGTTGAGTCCCGGTCAGCTCAGCAGGTGTGTCCCGGTAGGGCCGGTAACCTGCTGGAGCATGGTGACGGCGAGTTGCTGGACCTGGGCTGGCAGGGGCACGTAACTATTCGCGGCGGCGTAGGCCTGGCCGCCGTGGGTGAGCCAGTCGAGCATGGTGACCAGGGACTGCCCGGCGGCCTGGCTGGTCTGGTGGGTGTAGACCAGCGCCCAGCTGTATCCGCTGATCGGGTAGCTGGCCGCGCCGGGCTGGTTGACGATGGAGAAGTCGGTCGGGGTGATGGCGGGTTTCTGGGCGGCGGCGGCGGTGACGGTCTGGGTGGACGGGAGGACGTAGTTTCCGGCCTGGTTGCGGATTTCGGCGAACGGCAGCCGGAGGCCCTGGGAGTAGGCCTGCTCGATGTAGCCGATGGAGAAGGGGGTGCGGAACACCGCGGCGGTCACGCTGCCGTTGCCTTCGGCGCCCTCCCCGACCGGCCAGTTCAGCGTCTTGCCGGTGCCGACCTTGGCCTCCCAGGCCGGTGAGACGCTGGACAGGTAGTTGCTGAAGATGTAGGTGGTGCCGCTGCCGTCGGAGCGGTGCACGACGGCGATCGACGCGGCCGGGAGGGTGATGCTGCGGTTGAGGGCGGTGATGGCCGGGTCGTTCCAGCGGGTGATCTGGCCGAGGAAGATTTCGGCGAGGACCGGGCCGGTCAGATGCAGCCGGGCGCCCGCCGGGAGGTCCAGGTTGTAGGCGATGCCTTCGGCGCCCAGGGCGTCGGGCACCTGGGTGACCGGGCCGCCTTTGGCGGCGGCTAGCTCGCTGGCGTTCATGGGCACGTCGGAGGCGCCGAAGGCGACCTGCTGGGCGCTGATCGCGGCGATGCCCGCGCTGCTGCCCACGGCGGAATAGTTCACGGTGACCGCGGGGTGCAGCTGATGGTATCCGGCGAAGGCCGCGGCGAAGAACGGGGCGACGTACGTCGAACCCGCCCCGGTGAGGGTACCCGGCCCGCCGCTGGGGATGGCGGCGGCCGCGGTGTCCGTGGTGCTCGTACCAGGCGCGGTGGTGGTGCTGGCGCAGGCGCCGAGGGCGAGGACGATGATCGCGGCGGCGGCGGCTCCGATGGCTAGGTGCCGTGTGTGGTGTGGCTGGGGGCCGGGCCCTCTGTTGTGCCCTGACATGGCTGTTCCTCTGCTTGAAGATCCGGAGTGGCTAGTGCGGCTGGGTGGCCCGGAGCCAGGCCTGGGCGCCCATCTGGACTGCTTCCCAGGGGCTGCCGAGCGGCGGGGTGTAGGACAGGTCGAGGTCGCTGATCGCGTCGACCGTCATGTTGTTGAAGATCGCGGTGGCGGCGATGTCGATGCGCTTGGCGATCTCGGCGTGCCGGTGCCCGAACAGCTGCAGGCCCAGCAGCCGCCCGGTGGCCCGGTCGCCGGTGACCCGCATCGTGATGCGGTGGCTGCCGGGGTAGTAGGCCTTGTGGTCATCGGCCTCGGAGCCGACGGTGACCGGGTCGAACCCGGCCGGGGCCGCTTCGTGATCCCTCAGCCCGGTCCGGGCGGCGGCCTGGTCGAAGATCTTCACCACCTGGGTGCCCAGGCTGCCCGCGAACTCCCGGTCCCCGCCGAGCGCGTTCTCGCCCGCTACCCGGCCCTGCTTGTGCGCGGTGGTGCCCAGCGGCAGGTAGGTCACGCCGAGCAGCCGGTGATGGGTGGTCACGCAGTCCCCGGCGGCGAACACATCCGGCAGGTGAGTCCGCATCCTTGTGTCGACCGCGATCGCGCCCTTGACGCCAAGGGCGGCTCCGGCGCCGGCGGCCAGGGTGGTCTCGGGCCGCACCCCGACGACGACCAGCACCATGTCGGCCGCGCGGGTCACCGCCGAGCCGTCAGCGGCACTGGCCTGGACTTCCAGTCGCCCGGATCCGCCGGGCAGGGCCTTGCTGACGGCATGGACGGTGGTACCGGTCAGCACCTCCACGCCATGGGCGGCCAGCTCAGCATGCACCAAGGCGCCCAGCTGGGGGTCGACGGTGGGCAGCACCTCGCCGAGCTGCTCCATCTGGGTCACCTGCAAGCCGCGGACGGTCAGCGCGTCCGCCATCTCCAGGCCGATGTACCCGGCGCCGACGATGACCGCGCTGGCGGGGGCGGCCTGCTCCAGGGTGCGCGTGACGGCGAACGTGTCGCCCATCGAGTGCAGCAGGTGCACGCCATCATCAGGGCCTAGGGCACCGGGCCCGGCCACGCCGGCGATCGGGGGCCGGACCGGGACGGCGCCGGTGGCGACGATGAGCTTGTCGTAGCCGAGCAGTTCCTCCCCGCCATCGGCGGAGGTGACCAGGAGTTTGCGGCCGGGCACGTCGATGCGCCGGGCGGTGGTATCCAGCCGCAGCCGCATCCCGGCGGCCTCCAGGTCGGCGAGGGTGCGGTGGGCTAGGTTGCGCCAGTGGGTGACCTCCCCGGACAGGTAGTAGGGGATGCCGCAGATCGAGAAGTTCGGGTAAGCGTCCTCCAGGACCACCGTGACCTCGGCGGCCGGATCGAGCTCGCGGGCCCGCAGGGCGGCGCTGATCCCCGCGTCGCTGCCGCCGATCATGACCAGGTGCATGGCAGGGCTCCCGCTGGTTATCTGCTCACGGAGACTGGACCGGGCCGGACGGCCGGTCCGCGGACGGCAACGCGCCGTCGTATCCAGCTCGGGCGGCCGGGTGCCCGGCGCTGTGCGGGACGATGACGCCGGCGGCGTCGGCTGGCGTGATGGCGGGGTACAGCGCCTTGATGATCCCGGCCGCCAGGATGCCGCCGAGGATCTGCGCGGCGATGAAGCTCGGGACCGACGACGGCGCGATGCCCGCGAACGTATTCGAGAACATCCGGCCGATGGTGATGGCGGGGTTGGCGAAGCTGGTCGAGGACGTGAAGAAATACGCCGCGCCGATGTAGGCCCACCGCCGCGGGGGCGGACCGGCTGCGCCCGGACCGGGCCAGCGCGAAGATCACCAGCAGCAGCCCGATCGTGGCGATGACCTCGGACAGGAAGTGCGTGGGAGTGGCCCGGTGCTTGACGGAGATGCTGACCGCGGGCAGGGCGAACATCAGGTTCGCCGCCACCGCCCCGGCGGTGCACCCGGCCACCCGGGCCGGGAGATACGCCCCGGCGTCCCGCCAGGACAGCCCGCCGAAGAAGGCATCGACGGAGGACACCACCGGGTTGAAGTGGCCGCCGGAGACCGGGCCGAACATCAAGATGATCGCGAACAGCCCGGCCGCCGTGGCCGCCGCGTTCTCCAGCAGCTCCAGCCCGGTCTGGCCCGGCGACAGCCGCTGCGCGGCGATCCCGGAGCCGATCACCACCGCGGCCAGGAACGCGCTGCCCAGGAACTCGGCTAGCAGCCGGCGCCACAGCAGAACGGGTGCACTGGTCACGCGGCCATCTTGACAGAGGAAGATAGTTCAGTCAACATTGAGTCAATGTCTTCTGACCGGACCTCTGAGCTGGAGCGGCGTGCCATCCTGCATGCCGCGCTGGCCGACCCGGCCCGGCTGCGGATCACCGACACGCTGCTGGCCGGGGACGCGTCCCCGTCCGAACTGGCCGGCCTGCTGGCCATGCCGTCCAACCTGCTCGCGCATCACCTGCACGTGCTGGAACAAGCCGGGATCATCACCCGGCGCCGCTCCGAAGGCGACCGCCGCCGCACCTACCTGCAGCTGATCCCCGGCGCCCTGGACTCACTCGCCCCCCCGTCAGCCCGCGCGGCGCTGCGGGTGCTGTTCGTGTGCACCGCCAACTCCGCCCGCTCGCACCTGGCCGCCGCGCTATGGCGCCGGGCCAGCACCGTCCCGGCGGTATCGGCCGGAACGCATCCCGCCGCGGCGATCGATCCCGGCGCCATCGCCGCCGCCGGACGCCACCGCCTGCCGCTGCCCCGGCTGCGGCCACGGCACATCAGCGACGTCCGGCAAGACGGCGACCTCGTCATCACCGTGTGCGACCTGGCCCACGAGGAACTCGGCGAGACCCTCGCAGTGCACTGGTCCGTCCCCGACCCGGTCCGGGCCGGCGACCCCGCCAGCTTCGACGCCGCGCTCGCCGAGCTCAGCCACCGCGTCCAGCGCCTCGCGCCCCGCCTGGCAGCGACCGGCTGACCTCCCCGCCTGCCCCCGCGCGCTGACCGCGGGATTGTGCCTCGCGGCGTGCCACCGAGCCGTCCGGCGCGCATTGGCCCGGGCCGGGTCCGGCGGCTAACGCGGCGTTCAGCAGCCGATCAGGGCGCCGAGGGCGGCCAGCGCCCGCGGGCGGGCGCGGTAGTACACCCACACCCCACGCTTGTCCCGGTCGACCAGCCCGGCCTCGTGCAGCACCTTCAGGTGATGGCTGATGGTCGGCTGGGACAGGTCGAACGCGTCGTTCAGGTCGCACACGCACGCTTCGCTGCCCTCGTGCGAGGCGATCAGGGACATCAGCCGCAGCCGGACCGGGTCGGCCAGCGCCTTCAGCAGCGGCGCGACCTGCTCGGCCTGCTCAACGGTCAGCGGCGCGGCGGTCAGCGGCGCACAGCAGGCCGCCGACTCCGCCGGGCTGATCACCGTGAGGAAATTAGACACATATCTATATTGACATAGGTCGATATCTTATGGCAAGCTCGCTTACAGACAGGAAATAGACAGGTATCAATGTCCTTCGGAGGTCGTCATGTCCCGGGTACAGCTTGCGCTGAACGTCAACGACATCGAGGAGGCCGTCAGCTTCTACGCCAAGCTGTTCGGCACCGGGCCCGCCAAGCGCAGGCCCGGCTACGCCAACTTCGCCATCACCGAGCCGCCGCTCAAGCTCGTCCTGCTGGAGAACCCCGGTCAGGGCGGCACCCTGAACCATCTCGGCGTGGAAGTCGACACCACCGCCGCCGTCGAGACCGAGCAGGCCCGGCTCGCCGAAGCGGGCCTGGCCGCGGTCGAAGAGCGGGACACGACCTGCTGCTACGCCCGGCAGGACAAGTTCTGGGTCACCGGCGCCCCCGGCAGCGAGCGGTGGGAGATCTACACCGTCCTGGAGGACAGCCCCAGCTTCTGGGGCCAAGACGGCGGGCAGCGCTGGGACGCGGTCCAGGCCGAACTGGACGCCGCCCCGCCCGGGCAGGCCACTCAGTGCTGCGGCGGCCACCGGGCAGCCGGTGAGGAGGACGCCGCCTCCTCCGGCGCCTGCTGCGGCTAACCGGCGATGTGACACCGCTACCTCCCGCAGCGGGGCCAGGAACGGCCGGTCCACTCGGGAGGTCTGGGTTACCACAAGCCGAGCAGCGAGCCGAGGGAACGGGCGGCCTGGCCGCCGCCGTCCTCGGCAATGTTCAGCGCAGCGGGAACGTCGAGGTCGTTGGCCAGCGCCGCCCGCATGGCGGCCAGCGCCGGACTGGCACTTCCGGCCACGCCGCGTTCCGGTCGGCCGGCGGCCGCCTGCAGGCGCTCGAGCCTGGCACCCGCCGCGTCCAGGCCAGCCGCGCTGAAGTCCCAGTCCTGATCCCAGCGGCGATCAAGGATCAGCAGCCGCACGGCGGCCGCCGGATGCTCCTTGAGCAGGTCGCTGACCAGGACCAGGTTGCCTGTTGACTTGGCCATCTTCGCCCCCGCCACTGCGACCACGCCCGCGTTCAGCCGGGCCCGGGAAAACGGCGCCACCCCCGTGAACGCCTCGGCCAGCGCTGCCTGGTAGGCGTGATGCGGAAAGCGGAGATCGCCGCCTCCGGCCTGCACGTCGACCGCCGGGCCGAACGCGTGCAGCGCCATCGCCGCGCACTCGGCATGCCAGCCCGGACGGCCCGTTCCCCACGGACTGGCCCAGCCCGGTTCCCCGCTATGCGACGCGCGCCACACCGCCACGTCGAACGGATCGTCCTTGGCCGGATCGGCTGGGTCGTCCCCGTATTCGCCGGCCAGCCGCAGCGCCGTCTCGCGATCCGGCACGGCCCTGCGGGCAGCCTCGGCGCCGCGGAAATAGACCTGGCCGCCCCGCTCGTACGCCGCCCCGCGCTCGAGCAGTCCCGCCGCCAGCGCGATCACCTGCCCGATGTAGGCATGTGCCCGCGGCTGCATGGCCGGCTGGCCGACTCCGAGCGCGGCCATGTCGCGATCGAAATAGAACTGCTGGATGGCGGCGAACCGGTCATACGGCGAGCCGGCCCGGTCGGCGGCGGCCAGCAGCACATCGTCCACGTCGGTGACGTTGCGGCAGATGATCACCTCGGCACCGCCGTCGTGCAGCACGCGGGCGAGCGTGTCGATCCACACGAAGGACGCGGCGTGACCCACGTGGGTCACGTCATAGGGCGTGATCCCGCACGCGTACACACGCGCCCGGCCTACTAGGGGCAGCCCGATGCCGCCCAGCGTGACCGCGCCCGGCAGGCCGGCCCCTGGCAGGCCAGCGGCCTCCATCTGATCCATGAGCGACCTCCCGCAGTGAGCATCCGCGGAAGCCACGCTATGGCATAAGCCAGCGATACATGGCAGGGCGCGGCCGCAGCGGTGCTCAACGCCTGACCGCGGCCGCTTTGTCTGCAGTTTCGGGTGCTATAACCCCCGAAACTGCAGACAAAGCCAGGGCGCCGGACTTACCGGGATCAGAGAGTTACGTCGACCTTCGTGACCTGGCCGTAGTCGGCCTGCACCGAGCGCTCCGCGCGCAGGCCGCCGGGCGCGAGTACGCGCAGGGTCCATGACCCCGGCGCGGCGAAGAACCTGAACCCGCCGTCGTCGCCGAGCGGGACCTCAGCCACGAACTCATCGCCGGTGCCGAGCAGCCGGGCGTAACCGGTAGCCACGGGGCTGCCTTCGCGCACCACCCGTCCCTCGACCACGGCCTGGCTGCCGCTGGCCGCACTCACGCTGACGCCGCCCGCGGGCGCGCCGCACCCGTCGCCGGCGCTCATCGGCCGTCACCCAGCTCGATCGGCACGCCGACCAGGGACCCGTACTCGGTCCACGAGCCGTCGTAGTTCTTGACGTTGGGCTGGCCGAGCAGTTCGTGCAGGACGAACCAGGTGTGCGCCGACCGCTCGCCGATCCGGCAGTAGGCGATGGTGTCCTTGCCGAAGTCGAGGCCCGCCTCGTTCTGGTAAAGAGTGCGAAGCTCGTCGTCGGAACGGAACGTGCCGTCCTCGTTCGCGGCCTTGGACCAGGGCACGTTGCGGGCGGTCGGGATGTGCCCGCCCCGCTGCGCCTGCTCTTGCGGGAGGTGCGCCGGCGCCAGCAGCCTGCCCGTGAACTCGTCGGGCGAGCGGACGTCGACCAGGTTGCGCTTGCCGATGGCGGCAAGCACCTCGTCGCGCAGCGCGCGGAGCGAAGAGTCCTGCTCCTCGGCCGTGTAGCTGGTCCGCGGGCGCTCGGGCACGTCGGTGCTCAGCTCGCGCGAGTCGAGCTCCCACTTCTTCCGGCCGCCGTCGAGCAGCAGGACCTTGTCGTGCCCGTACAGCGTGAAGTACCAGTAGGCGTAGGCGGCGAACCAGTTGTTGTTGCCGCCGTAGAGCAGCACGGTGTCATCGTTCGAGATGCCCCGCTCGGACAGCAGCGCTTCGAAGCCCGTCTTGTCCACGAAGTCACGGCGGACCGGATCCTGCAGGTCCTTCTTCCAGTCGAGCTTGATCGCGGTCGGGATGTGTCCCTTGTCGTAGGCGCTGGTGTCCTCGTCTACCTCGACGATGACGACACCAGGCGCACCGATATGGGCCTCCGCCCAGTCGGCGTCCACGAGGACGTCGGATCGGCTCATGGTGGATATTCCTCCTTCTCCGGTCACGCCCTAAGCGGACGGCCGGACCTTTAGATTGCGCTGGATGAACAGATACACCTGGCAGCCCAGGCAGAGATCGAAGGCCGCGTTGAGGAACGCCGCGGCCAGCGCGAGCGCGGTGAAGACCAAGCCGGCCGTCGTGGCGCCCGCGGCCAGGCAGATGACCCCCACGCCGGCGATGACCATGCCCACCGCCTGCGCGAACCGGGGCGGGGCCTCGGCCTCGGTGTGGGCGGGCGGCCCGAGCCGCGGCCTGACGAGGCGGCGGTAAAGCAGGCCGTAAGGCGCGTACCGCAGCCCGGCCAGCGCACCCACCGCGAACACCGCGACCTGCGCGGCGAGCAGCCAGGCGCTGCCGGTGACCAGCACCAGCGCCAGCACGACCGTGGTCATCACCGCGCCGAACCGAGGACCACGCGGGTCGATTTCCATGCCAGAACTCCCTGCCATTGAGCGGGGCCCCTGAGCGGCCTTCCTCCCTGTCGAGTAACCGCCCTGCGCTCACCGGAAGGTCGCAGGCGCTGGCGTCAGCAGAGCACGGCGCCGCGAAATCCGGGCATCAGGGCAGTACGGCCTGCGGACAGATGGCGGTAGCGACGTGGCAGAAATCGACGGCACGACGCTTGGTCAGCGTCTTCGCTGTCCAGGAGATCACGCACCTGATGCTATGCGGGCGCAGTCCGGCTGTCACTCCCAAGGCCGGAGTTGTTGCCGTTATGGCCGGGCAACCTGGTCGAACATGGGCAGGCGGCACGGTCAATCTCCGCCCGCCGCCAGGCCGACCCCGGGCGCGGACGGCTCGATCACGCTGCCCAGCGCGGCGATCACGTCGGCCTTGCGGGGCAGGCCCGCGGCCCGCTTGACGATGGCGCCGGCCGGGTCAAGCACCAGCACCGTGGGGGTGCTGTTGATCCGCAGCCGGCGTACCAGGTCAAGCCGTGCGGCCGCGTCGACCTCGACATGAGTCACGCCGTCCGCCATGCCCGCCACCTGACCCAAGATCTGCCGGGTAGGACGGCACGGGGCGCAGAAAGCAGTCGAGAACTGGACCAGCGTGGCCCGCTGGCCGAGAGGGCCGCCGAGGTCGGCCTCGGTCAGCACGTCCGGCCTGGTCCCGGCGGTCGGCCGGGCCGCGTCGCCCTCCTCCGCCGGGCTCGGCTGCCCGGCCCGGATACCCGGTCCGGCACGGAACCTCCCGGCCCGGCGGCGCAATGCCAGCCCCAGCACGGTGGCCGCGACAAGGGCCGCGGCGAGCGCAATCAACCCGCCAATCACGCCAGTGCATAGCACACGCGGGGCGTCATCCATTCCCAGCGGCCACTACCCGCAGCTGGGCGGGCAGTTGCTCAGGTGGGCGTGGCGGTCAGCAGCACCTTGTGGTTCGCCGTGATCTGGAAGCTGCTTATCGGCTTGGCGGTACTCGGCAGCGAGCCTGCATACCAGACCTTGCCCTCGTCCCGGGCCGTGGTCCACGCCGCCACCTGGGTCCGCGTCCCATCTGGGTGTACGACCCACAACTGGCACGTGGTCCCGACCGGAATGCGATCGACGAGGACCTGGAACGCGTTACCCCACAACTCCTGGGAGTAGGCGATGGAGGCGGTCGCCCCGGTGACGCTGCTCGTCGCGTGCACGGTTTCCCAGCCGCCGTGCCCGGCCGAGAACGGAACCACCACGGTCCGCGTGCCGATGCTGCTCAACCCGCCGAACAGGCCGCCCGCGATAGCCACGACGGCGGCAGCCATCGCCAGGAAACGCCACCGGGTCCGGCGCCGCCTGGCTTCGGCCAGGTCGAGCACGGTGCCGATCAGCTCCCCCGGCGGCTGGTCGTCGGTGACCGTGCGGACGGTGTCATCGGCGCAGATCCGGCTGATCTCATCCGGGTTCACCCGGGCCAGGAGGGCCGGCAGGCCGGCCAGGCCGGCCAGTTCGTCCCGGCAGTCCCGGCAGGTCAACAGGTGAGCATCGACCAGCGCGCGCTCGGCGGGATCGATGGCGCCGAGCACGTACACGCCAAGCGATGGCCTGGCGTCGGTGCAGTCCCAGGTCGGGGTCATGGCGCCAGTCCTCGTTCCTGCAGCGCCAACTTGAGCGCCTTCAATGCGTAAAACGTCCGGGATTTCACGGTACCGGCCGGTATGCCCAGCGTGGCTGCGGCCTCGGCTACCGAGCAGCCCCGGTAATAAGTCTCGACGATCACCCGCCGGTGGTCTGGCCGCAGCGAGGCCAGCGCGTCCGCGACGGCCCAGGACTCCAGCGTGCGGTCGGCGTCGTCGTCGGAAGGAAGCAATTCCAGGGCCGCCTGCCCGGTCTCCGGGGGCCGAGCCTGCCGGGCGCGGTAGGAATCGACCGCGAGGTTGCGCGCGACGGCGAACAGCCATGGCCTGGCCGGTCGGTCGGCCAGCGCCTCTGGATGGCGCCACGCCCGCACTATCGTTTCCTGCACTAGATCCTCCGCACGCTGCCTGTCACCGCCGGTGAGGTGGAGTGCGTAGCGAAGCAGGGCGCCGCCGTGTTCGGCGTATAGCGCCCGGACAAACGCCTCGTCTGCCACTCGCCCTGAGCGGGGCGCGGTTCCCGCGTTCGGCACACTAATGGGTACGTCCGGCGGCACCTGGTGGTTCAACCGGCCAGGAAAATTCTTGTCGCCGGGCGTGGCGCCGGGAACGGGGGGACCCGGAGGGGTGGGAGGTCCGTGCTGGCTCATGAGGCACCGCTGGAATGTGACTTCGGAACGTGCTGGTACGGACACATTAGGGCGTTACGCACCCAGTGTGCCGTAATACGCGGAGAAATGCACTGCGCTAGAGACAGCCGCGGATCTTTCCTGGCGTTCGCGTCAAGACCCGATCGCGCCGCGGGGCCGTGTCCGGGCCGGCTCGATGGAGCATCGAGCCGGTAATAGCCGGCACGATGGAGCATCGTGCCGGGAAAGTCCGCGCGCCCGCAACCGGTTAAGTGGTTGGTGATGCTGATGATGACGGTGAGGCGAAGCCGTGACGGCGCCGGGGTCAGCCGCCGGCGAACTGGGGCAGGACCTCGATGACGGCCGCGTCGTTAAGGACCAGGTCGGCGGCCACGCTGCGGCCGGCCGACGCGCCGTCCACCAGAAAGGAAGACGTGGCGAGGACCGAACGCAGCCGCCCGTCTTCCCCGCGCCGGGTCACGATCTCCTCGAGCGCTTCCGCCAGCGTCCTCGCCTCGACCGATTCCAGGTCGACGCCGGCTGCCTCCCTGGCTGCGGCCCAGTACTGCATTGTTACTCTGGCCATTTGGGATATCCTTCTCTACAACGGGCCCGGGCGCTGTTGCCCCCGGGTCCTTGTCTGTTTATACAAGTAGTGAGGTGCGACCGCACCCAGCGAGTGGAGGTGCCGCCGAGTGAGCGATCTGCTGCTGATCACCAGCGTGCTCGAGCCGTCCGCCGAAGTGCTGCCCGCTCTGGGATTGCTGCTGCACCCGGTCCGGGTGCTGCCCGCGGACGCATCTGCCCTGGTGGAGGCCCCGCCCGCCGACGCGGTGCTGATGGATGCGCGGCGCGAGCTCGCGCACGCGAAGAGCATCTGCAGACTGTTGCAGACGACGGGCCTGGACTGCCCGCTTTTCGCGATCGTGACCGAAGGCGGCCTAGCAGCGGTCAACGCCGAGTGGGGCGTCGATGACGTGATCTTGCACACAGCCGGGCCGGCCGAGGTGGAGGCCAGGGTCAGGCTGGCCATCGGCCGCCGGGCCGTCGCCGCGGTGGCCGACGCGCCCGACGAGATCCGCTCCGGCGAGCTGGCCATCGACGAGGCCACCTATGCGGCCCGGCTGCGCGGCCGGGTGCTCGACCTCACCTTCAAGGAATTCGAGCTGCTCAAGTTCCTCGCCCAGCATCCGGGCCGGGTTTTCACCCGCGCTCAGCTGCTGCAGGAGGTCTGGGGCTACGACTACTTCGGCGGCACGCGCACGGTTGACGTGCACGTCCGGCGGTTGCGAGCCAAGCTTGGCCCCGAGCACGAGGCCCTGATCGGTACCGTGCGCAACGTCGGCTACCGGTTCGTGCCGGTCAAGGGCGACCGGTCGGAACGCGGCCAGGGCGCCGAACGGGCCCAGCGGGCCGAAAGGGCGGCAGGCGACGAGCGCGCCAGGAGCAAGCAAGACCTGGAGGCTTCAAGGGGCCACGCCGCGACCGCGGCCCGATGACCGCACGGCAGATCACCAGCACCGTACTGCGCACCGCGCAGGTCGCCGACGTCCTAGCCCTGGTCCGGGCGGCGCGGCTGGCTGACGGCGTGGAGCCGCTGTCCGAGCACGTGATGCTGCACCTGCGTTACGACAGCTCCGCTGACCCGAGCCCGGACTCTCAACCGGGCCGTGATTTCATCCTCACCGCGGGCGGTGACATCGCGGGCTACGCCTACCTGGATCCCCCGCCGCCCGATCCGGAGTCGCCCATTGCCGAATCAGGCGTGAGCGGTGAGCTCGTGATCCACCCCGACCGCCGGCGTCAGGGGCTCGGCCGGGCCCTGGTCGGCGAGCTCGCCGCGGCGGCGGGCGGTCACACGCTGCGCCTGTGGGCCCACGGCGACCTGCCCGCGGCCGCCGGGCTGGCCCGGGTAACGGGTTTCGAGCGCTTCCGCGCCCTGTGGCAGATGCGCCGTCCCCTGCACGGCCCGCTAGAGGGTCCGGTCCTGCCGACCGGTCGCACGCTGCGCACCTTCGTCCCTGGCCAGGATGAGGACGAGTGGCTGAGCCTCAACGGCCGGGCGTTCGCCAAGCATCCCGAACAGGGCGGCTGGACGAGGCACGACCTGGAACTGCGTGAGCGGGAGCCGTGGTTCGACCCGGCCGGCTTCTTCATCGCCGAAAGGGACGGCCGGATGGCGGGTTTCCACTGGACCAAGGTGCATCCGCCGGACGAGCAGGACGGCCCCCCGGACCCTGGCACGCCCCCGGGCCCGCCGTCGTCAGGCCTCGGCGAGGTCTACGTGGTGGGGGTCGATCCCGCCGAGCAGGGCAGCGGACTCGGCCGGGCGCTCACCCTGGCCGGGCTGCATTACCTGCGCGACCTCGGCGTGGCCGAGGTCATGCTGTACGCCGACGAGGACAATGTCCCCGCGATCAGGATGTACGAAGCCCTTGGGTTCACCCGCACCAGGATCGACGCCATGTACCGAAAGGGCTAGCCCGGGGGACGACCGCCGGAACCCCCGCGCACGGGGGGCTGCCCGTACCCCCCGGGGGAGACTAGCTGGCGTCGATGCCCAGCGCTTCGTCGAGTTCGGCGGCCGTCAGCGGCCGGTCCGCGGCCGCTACGGCGCTCAGCACCTCGGCGTAGAGCTCTATTTCATCAAGGGCGACGCGGTCGTGGACACGAAGATCCAACTGCCTGGGAATCGTGCTCACCTCCGGCGCTGATCGCGATCCCGTTCGCTTGCGCCCCAGATTACGTGCCGACACTGCTCCTCCGCATGACCCATCAGGGTCATTCCGTTACCACCTTCACGTGCGGTTTTACCCACCTAAGCGGTAACGATTCCGGCAAACCGCGGCGCAGTTGCTGTCAATCCGGTAAGGAGCGCCACAAGCGCCACATCCGTATCTCTACTTAAAAATCCTTACAAGGCATCACACCGCCCGTTCGGGCAAGAAAGGAGATAAAAGCAGACACTGGGACGTTTCGGTTGCGCGCGTAGTGGCCAAGGACAAGAGTCATGAACGTATTCGCCCCGTCCGACCCGCACCGAGCCCGCATACTACAGAGGTAGCGGTCCCGCCGGAGCACCTAGGCGACCCGGCGTCTTGTTGCGCCGCTAGCTACGGCCACCGTTCCCGCCTACTTAGACACACATGATCTCGGGAAGCCATGAATGACAACAGTGATCTCCTGCCGAACCTGGTTCACGAAGACGCCTTCGAAATGCAGATGCGCGGGTACAGCCGCCGTCAGGTGGACGAGTTCATCGCCCGCTGCCGCAGCCAGATCCGCGACCTAGAGCAGCGACTTGCCCGTGCCCTCGATGACGGCGAGGAACTGAAACGCGACCTGGCCACGGCGCGCCAGCAGGCGCTCGGCGCCAAGCCTGCGCACGAGGAAGTCAGTGAGCGCATCGCCCAGATCCTCAAACTGGCCGACGACGAGGCCAGGTCCCAGAAGTCCAAGGCCCACGAGGAGATAGCCAGGCAGCGCAACGACGCCCAGGCGGCCGCGGACAAGTCCCGCGCTGAGGCGCGCGAGCAGGCCGAGCGCATGCTCACCGCGGCCCAGGAACAGGCCGAACGGGCGATCACCTCCGCGCGCGCCGAGGCGGAAAAGACGCTCACCGCCGCCCGGACCGAGGCGGAGCGCACCACGACCGAGGCGAGGAAGAAGTCGGAGAGCGCGCTGGCCAGCGCCAAGGCACAGGCTAAGAAGGCGCTCGACGAGGCGACGGCGCGGGCCACCGCCATTCACGATGGCGCCGAGCGGCGCCTGAACCTCCTGTCCACCCGGCACGCGGAAACGATCAAGCGCCTCACCGACATCCTGGACGGTGTCTCCGGCCTCGTGGCCGCCGAGACCGCCCGCATGTCGCTCGAGGACGAGGTCGACCAGTCCACCGCCAAGGCGATCGGCGCGTCGGAGTCCAACAGCGCATCGCGGCAGGCCGCTGGTCCTACCGGGCCCGCGGGGGCGGCCGGGCCGACCGGTTCAGGCCGGCCTATCGGCCCGGGCGGACCGCGCCCGACCGGGGCGCAGTCGGCACCGGCCCGGACCCCCGGACCCGGCGGCCCGGCCCAGCCGGGATCGATTCGGCCGGGAGTACCCCAGCCAGGGGCGACTCAGCCGGGGCCGACTCAGCCGAGCCAGTCCCGCCCGGCCCAGCCGCCGTCGGCCCAGTCCCAATCAGCCCAGTCCCAATCAGCCCTCTCCCAATCAGCCCTCTCCCAATCAGGACAGCCGCAGGAAAAGCAGCACTCCCCGGTACGCGCTACGGTCATCGACGCCGAGGAGCCGGCCGAGGGCGTCCGCATCATGCCCGGCGGCGACAACTTAGACCCGCCGGACAGCTGGAGTTAACGTGCCCAGGCCCTGCGCGAGCATATCCAGGCGCCGCAGGATGACGCCCTCGCGCAGGGCCCACGGGCAGAGTTCGAGCTGATCGACGTCTAGCAGGTCGAGGATGGCGTCGGCCACGATGGCACCGGCCGGCAGCTGAGCCTGCCGGCTGGCCGACACGCCGGGCAGCTTAACCCGTTCGCCCTGGCTCATCGTCGGCAGCCGTTCGGCCAGGGCCGCTACCTCGGAGTGCCGCAGGACGCGCTTGACGTAGGGGCCTTCGCTGGACGGAGCCGCACCCACGATCCTGGCCAGCTGGCGGAAGGTCTTCGAGGTTCCCACCACATGATCGGGGGGACCCTGCCGCAGCATGCCCCCCATTTCCCTGGCGATCTCCGCCCGCACGTGCTTGCGCAGGCGGCGCACCTCCTGCGCCGAGGGCGGGTCGGCGCTGAGCCAGTCCCTGGTGAGCCGTCCGGCGCCGAGCGGCAGCGACGCCATCGCGTCCGGCTCCTCGTCGATCCCCGTCGCCACCTCGAGCGAGCCGCCGCCGATGTCGATCACCAGCAGCCGCCCGGAGGACCAGCCGAACCAGCGCCGGGCGGCGAGAAAGGTGAGGCGCGCTTCCTCGCGGCCGGTCATCACGTTGATCTGCGCACCGGTCTGCTCGCGGATCCGGGCCAGGACCTGCTCGCCGTTCACGGCTTCCCGGACGGCCGAGGTCGCGAACGCGATGATGTCCTCGACCCCCTTGTCCTCCGCGATGCGCAGTGCCTCGTCGACGACGTCGCGCAGGTTCCGCTCGCCCGGCTCGGACAGCGAGTTCCCGTTCTCCAGGTGATCGGCGAGCCTGAGCTCGGCCTTATGCGAGAAGGCGGGCATGGGCCGCGCGCCGCGGTAAGCATCCACCACGAGCAAGTGCACGGTGTTCGACCCCACATCCAGCACCCCAAGTCGCATACTCTGACGCTACCTCGGCCGACGATAAAAAAAGCCCGGCCTGTGCCGCCTGACCTGGTATCACCCTGTCTCAGATGCGACTTTTGTTGACATTTCAGATAATTTATTCCGAACGAGCGGGGTGCGTGCCCCCCACGAGGAGGCTGATCCATGCGCAACGGGGAGGTGTCGTACTGGTGGCAAAGCCGCGGCATCCCGGCGCGCCGACCCTGTTTGCCGGGCGGCACCGAGGCCGATGTGTGCATCGTCGGAGCGGGCTACACGGGCCTGTGGACCGCCTACTACCTCAAGCGGGCTGACCCCGGACTCCGGATCGTGGTGCTCGAGGCGAGCTTCGCCGGGTTCGGCGCCTCGGGCCGGAACGGCGGCTGGGTGACGGCGACCCTGCCGGGATCACGGGCCCGCTACGCCAGGCACCCGCAGGGCACGGCGGGCGTCCGCGAGCTCGAGCGGCAGCTCCGCGACACGGTCGATGAGGTGGCCCGGGTCTGCGCGGCCGAAGGAATCGACGCCGGCCTGGTGCAGGGCGGCACGCTCACCATCGCCACCTCGGCGGCCCAGGATGCCCGGCTGCGTCACCGGCTGGAGCAAGAACGGTCATGGGGCGATGATTCCGGGATCGTTCGGTACCTGGAAGCCGAAGACCTGGCCGGGCGGTTGCGGGTGACCGGGGCGGTCGGAGCCCTCTACTGGGCGCACTGCGCCCGGGTGCAGCCGGCGGATCTGGTCGCCGGGCTGGCCGAGGTCGTCACCCGGGCCGGGGTGCTGCTGTACGAGGAGACCCCGGTGACGTCGATTTCCGCCGGACGGGCGCGCACTCCGGCCGGCGACGTGCGCGCGCCCTATATCGTGCGCTGCACCGAAGGCTTCACGGCGGACATGCCGGCCGAGCACAGGACGCTGCTGCCGATGAACAGCTCGATGATCGTCACCGGCCCGCTCGGCGACGAGGCCTGGAAGTCGATCGGCTGGGACGGGTTCGAGACGCTCAGCGACGAGGCGCACGCGTACATCTACGCCCAGCGCACCACGGACGGCCGGATCGCGCTCGGCGGCCGCGGCGTCCCCTACCGCTTCGGCTCCGGGCTGGATCACGACGGCGCGATCGCGCCGTCGACCATCGCGCAGCTCGGCCGGATCCTGCGCCGCATGTTCCCCGCCGCGACGCAGGCCGGCCTCGAGCACGCGTGGTGCGGTGTCCTAGGAGTGCCAAGGGACTGGTGCGCCACGGTCACCATGGACCCGCGCACCGGCCTCGGCTGGGCGGGCGGCTACTCGGGCCACGGGGTGGCCGCGGCCAACCTGGCCGGCCGCACGCTCGCCGACCTGGTGCGCGGCGTGCCCAGCCCGCTGACCACCCTGCCCTGGGTGGGGCACCGCTCGCCTGCCTGGGAGCCCGAGCCGGCCCGGTGGGCCGGCGTGCGCGGCCTCTACGCCCTGTACCGGACGGCGGACCGGCTGGAAGCCGCGCGCCGCTCCCCGGGCACCTCCGTGCTGGCCCGCGCCGGCGACCTGATCTCCGGGATCCCCCACTAGCGGAGCAGATTAATCCTCCGGCCTCGCTCGGCCGTCGCTCACAGGTCCGCTACCGGAGCACCGGTCCCAACCGGATCACTGAATAGCCATGAAATTGGACCTTAGCGGTATCCCACTTGGCGCCTACGGTCAGGTACATGAGCACCATGCGCCGGGGCTGCTGCGCGTCAGGAGTGTCCGACGGGTGCTTCGACGTCGTCGTAGACGCGAGCCGCGGCCAGCAGCCCGTCCGGACCACGCTCGTAGACCCCGATTCCCGCCTGAGGCGGCAGGTCGTGGCGGCCCCAGCGGACGCAGTTGTATTCCAGCGCGCAGCGCACGCCGTCGTCGGTCACGGTGCAGTGCTGGAGGCCGATGCCGCCGCCTGCGCTGAAGCACATGGCGAAGAACGAGCGGAGCTCAGCGGCGCCGCGGTGATCGTAGTGCGGGCCGATGGGCTCGCGGAAATACCCGTCGGGCGCGAAGGTGTTCACTACCGCTTCCGCGTCACCAGCGTCCAGCGCGGCCTGGTAGCGGCCCACGACGTCAGCGGGGCGGGCGAGCCCGGGCTTGAGTACGGGAGGCCGGAGGTGGCGCCGTCCGTCGACCGGCCATTGGCTGCAGTAGGTGCGGAACACCACCGACGAGTCGTCGACGGATTCGGCGACGACCGCCACCGGCCAGGCCAGTTCCCGCCCGTCGCCTTCCCGCCCGTCGCCTTCCCGCCCGTCGCCTTGCCGCCCGTCGCCTTCCCGCCCGTCGCCGGCCAGGTGCGCCAGCAGTTCGACCACGGCCCGCCCGCCGACGACGGTGGAGGCCACGGTCTCGATACGGGCATGGCGCTCGGCCAGCCAGGATTGATTCTGGCTGACGAACCGCCGCAGCCGCTTGTGGCCGCGGATCTCGCCCGCGCGGGGATCATAGATCACCACCTCGCCAGGCCACGCGGTCTCCAGAAGGTTGGCGTCACCTTCGTTCAGCGCGGCGAAGTACTGCGCGACCGGATCAGCCCGACCTGCGGCACGAGTCTGCCTGCGCGCCAGCTCCACGGCACTGGTGAACTCCGGAAACCACGGCATCTCAACCTCCATGCTCCGGTTCTCTGAAGGCCGCCATTGGCTGTCCTGCCGGTAATCTACTCATCCCCAGCGCTGACCCAACGAAAGCCCGCACCACCGGGTCGGCGTAAGCGTAGGTCGTGCCGGTCGTGTGCGTGGTGCCGCTCAGGTCATCCGGCCGGCCGAGCGCCGCTGAGGTCGTATCTGGCGGCTGCACGAGCCCAGGATCGTCTGGGCCGGTTTGTCTAGGATGAGTGCGTGAGCGAGGACCGTGAGCTGGACGTGGTGCTGTTCGGCGCCACCGGTTTCGCCGGGCGGCTGGTGGCTGGCTATCTGGCCGGTCATGCTCCCGGCGGTGTTCGCATCGGGCTGGCCGGACGGTCGGCGCAACGGCTGGCTGATGTCCGGGCGCAGCTGGGCGCGGCCGCGTCGGCCTGGCCGCTGCTGGTCGCCGACTCAGCCGATCCGGCGTCGGTGGCGGCGCTGGCGCGGGCAGCCCGGGTAGTGGTGAGCACGGTCGGGCCTTACCGCAGTCAAGGGCTTGCGCTGGTGGCGGCCTGCGCCGCCGCGGGTACCGACTACGCGGATCTGTCCGGCGAAGTGCTGTTCATCCGGGACAGCATCGACCACTGCCACGACATTGCCGTCGGCGCGGGTGCGCGCATCGTGCACTGCTGCGGGTTCGACTCCATTCCGTCCGACCTCGGAGTGCTGCTTCTGCATCACGCCGCCCGTGCCGACGAGGCCGGTGACCTGCAGGACACGACGCTCGTCGTGACAGCGTTGAAGGGCGGTGTCAGTGGCGGGACGCTGGCCTCCATGATGGGACAGCAGGACGAGGTGCGGGCCAGCGCTGAGCGCCGCCAGGTGGTCCAGGACCCCTATGCGCTCAGCCCTGATCGCCCGGCCGAACCCGACCTCGGCGGCGAGCGTGATCTGGACTGGGTCCGTTATGACGGTGATCTGCGGATGTGGGTGGGCCCGTTCGTGATGGCCGGGATCAACACCCGCGTGGTGCGCCGCAGCAACGCCCTGCAGGGCTGGGCTTACGGACGCCGGTTCCGCTATCGGGAGGTCACGGGGTTCGGCGTTGGCCCGGCCGCGCCCATGCTGGGTACCGCGGTCAGCGCCGCGCTGAAGACCGTGCAGGCAGGGCTGACGTTCGGGCCATCTCGGGCGCTGCTCGGCCAGCTCTTGCCAGCACCCGGCCAGGGCCCTGGCGAAAAGACCCGCCGCACCGGCTTGTTCCGCATCCAGATCCACACGCGCACCTCGGCCGGAGTGCGGTACCTGGGCACCATCGAAGCCCGCGGCGACCCAGGCTACGCCGCCACATCGGTGATGCTCGGCGAAAGCGCGCTGTGCCTCGCGCTGGACCGGGACCGACTGCCCGACCGCGCCGGCATTCTGACACCGGCCACGGCCATGGGCATCGTGCTCGCTGACCGGCTCCGATCGGCGGGCCACACCCTTGCCACCCAGCAGGTCACTGGCTAACTGCGGCAGGTATACAAGTTCAGGCAGCTCAGCTCGGCGGCTCCGCATCCCAGGTGCCTACAAGTACGGCGCCGCGGACCTGGAAGTGAATGGCGCCAGCTAGGTGAGATCAGATCAGCTCGAGCTGGCGGGCTCGGCGGACCGCCTCACCGCGGCGAGTGGTCGCCAGCTTGCGGTAGACGTTTTTGAGGTGTGTCTTGACGGTGTGGACGGAGATATCCAGCTCGCTGGCGATTTCAGCGGTCCTCAGCAGGCCCGATGCGTGTCGGAGCACCTCCCGTTCGCGTTCGGTGAGCGGCTCGACCAGCAGAATGGTGGCCTGATCTGGGGCGCCCGGCGGAGCCGGGGCCTGATCGTGGCGCAGGGTCGATGCGAGCGGGGTCGGTGCGAGCAGGGTCGGTGCGAGCAGGGTCGGTGCGAGCAGGCGCCGGTGGGCATGGGCCAGTTCAGGGTCACGCCGCAGCACCGGCTCAATCCAGCCGCGCTCCACCGCAAAGGGCAGCCTGAGCTGCTCAGGTTCCGCCAGCCGCAGCGCGGACGCCAGTGACCGGCGACCCCGCACGCGGTCACCGCTGGTGTAGCTGAGCCGGGCGTCAATCAGCCACGCCTGCAGGCGGATCCGGTCGGGCGCTCCGCTCTGGGAGGCTAGCGCGGGCGCCAGCGCGCGCCTGGCGTTGCCGCCGTCTCCGGCAGCCGCCCACGCGAACGCGAGGGTAACCGCCGCCTCCGGCGAGGTGACGCCACCGCAGCGCCCGGCTGCGGCCAGTGCCGCCGGGATATCGCCGGCCGCCGCGAAGGCCCGCGACTCGACCAGGCTCAGCCTGTGGTCGAGCCAGGCCGGAGGAGACCATCCGGATCGTGCCCTGGCGATGATCTGCCCGGCCACGGCGGCACGTCCCTCAGCCAGGCTGACGCCCGCCGCTACCAGATAAGCCACCGCCCCGATCAGCTTGTCCGGGCGCACGCGAAGGGCCGCGTCCGCCCGGCCGAGGCTATCGCGCGCCTCGCGCAGCTCATGGTGACCCAGATGCACCCAGGCACGTGCGACGAGCGCCGCCGGGCTGGGGTTCCTGGCAGGCGGCCGGTGCTCGCCGGCCGCCAGCGGCGCGGCCGCCTGGTCGGCCAGCTCCGCGGCGCGGCACAGCCGGCCGCGCAAAGCCTCCACCAGCGCCAGATGGCCAAGGCAATCGGCTCGTTCATCCTGCCCGCACGAAGCGGTCTCGGCGGCCACTGCCGACTCCAGGACACGGGCCGCCTCGTCGAGATGGCCGGACCACAGCTCGACAGCCCCGCGACCGGACAGCACGCGTGCCCTGATGTCAGGATGCCGGGCGAGCTGGTCGCCCGGGACCCTGCTGACCAGTACCTCGGCGCGGACAGCGGCCGCCGCCGCCGCGGTCAGATCCCCACTGCGAAGGGCGGCGGTGAGGCGGATAATCGCGGCGGCCAGCCGGGACGCGGCCTCCTGACCGGCGGGAAGACGCTCCAGGATGGCTTCGGCGGCATCGAGGGCGGCGGTGCTGGCTTCATGCTGGCCAGCGGACAACGCGACCGCGGCGGACACGAGGTGCGGCGCCGGCCCGGTCCAGGCCCGGCCGTGCGGCATGCCCGCGAACTCGGTGGCCAGGGACGGGCTGCCCCGGGGCTCGATGATCTCGCCGATCGCCAGCTCCTCGATGACGATACTGGCGGCGAGCGGCCAGTCGCCGGCCCGGGCGGCGTGCCGTACCGCGTCGGTGAGCTGGCCGTTCCGCTGATACCAGCGGGCCGCCCGCCGGTGCAGCGGGGCGATCCGGTCCGGGTGCTCGCGGTTGAGCGTGAGCCGCAGCACCTCCGCGA
>Ga0209656_10000199_pt1 | contig 39364 bp, 27 predicted proteins | sample BogFormECP12_OM2_FD_188239 | JGI IMG/M metagenome (GOLD analysis project Ga0209656, IMG submission 188239) | Bog forest soil microbial communities from Calvert Island, British Columbia, Canada - ECP12_OM2 (SPAdes) (version 2) | ecosystem: Environmental > Aquatic > Freshwater > Wetlands > Bog ...
ATCTTCCCCGTAGTGCGAAAGGGCACGGGAGAAGCCCCTAAGCTGGTGGATATCCTGCTGGCGCAGCATGCACGCGGCCGCGAGATCACCAGCTATCTGCTGGCGGTGACGAAGAATGGCCGCGTCGCAACCGCCAATGCGGAGCCTCTGGCGCGTTCGCTGGAGGCTTTCGTCCTGATGTATCGGAACCACGCTGCTCGCGAGGACACGGTTGTCTTCCCTGCCTGGAAGACCCACTTCACCAACAAGCAACTCGACGAATTGTCGGACCAGTTCGAGGACATCGAGCACAAGATGTTTGGCAAGGACGGCTTCGATGATGCCGTGGAAAAGATCAGCGCCATCGAAACGACGCTTGGCTTCGCTGATCTGAGTCAGTTCACGGCGCCGCCTCCGCCGGCGATCAAGGGCTAACGATGACGCTTCCTAACAGCTCCGAGTGGGCAGCGCGCACGGCGAAGGCGTTGCTGTTGATTCGCATCCTAGTCGGCTGGGTCTTCGTGTCGGAAGGTGTCCAGAAGTTCCTGTTTCCTGCTCAACTCGGCGTGGGAAGATTCGAGAAGGTCGGAATCCCATCACCGCATTTCATGGCGCCATTCGTTGGCACGGTCGAGATTGTCTGCGGCACGTTGCTGTTGATCGGGCTGCTGACGCGGCTGGCGACAATTCCATTGCTTATTGACATCTCGGTCGCGATCGCTACGACCAAGGTTCCGATGATTGCCAAGAGCGGAATGTGGGCGATGCTGCACGAGGCGCGCGTGGACTTCAGCATGCTGCTGGGATTGCTGTTCCTGTTGATCACGGGCGCAGGAGCGCTGTCGCTGGACGCCCGCAGATCGCGATGAATTAGGTAACGCTAGGGTCCTACCTTGGGTACAACTACGAAGCGCTGGAAGAAGCTGTCGTTGTTCCATCGAGGACGCTGCGGGTCGTCAGCAACTTTTACAGCTAAGCCCTGGACAATGTCTTCAAACTTGCCGGCGGCAACGAGATCGACGGGTTGATTAACGTCATCGGACGGCGCGTGATATCGCTCGGTCAGCCACTTCTTGTGAGCTATAGCTTCCGGCGTTCCCGGTCTGTAGCCTACGCTCATAGCGACAGCAGGGATTCCCTGACGAATAAAGCTGTACTGATCGCTGCGGATGAACGAATTGCGTAGCGGCTCCGGATCACTCTGTACCTGTACTCCTTCCCGCTGCGCAACCTGCCTTACCATTCCCCCGAGGCTGGACTCATCCAGTCCATAGACCGTCAGAAGTTTCAGCGGAAAGATCGGCAGGAACATGTCAGTGTTGATGTCGGCGACGATAGCGCTCTTGGGCACTGTCGGGTTCGACGCAAAGTACTTCGAGCCCAAGAGTCCCTTCTCCTCAGCCGTTACCCAGACGAACAGCAAAGACCGCTTAAGCTTTATCTGCGAATGTTGCAACGACTTTGCGATGTCAAGGATCAGCGCCGATCCCGATCCGTTATCCATGGCGCCGTTGTAAATCTTATCTCCGTTGATGGGCTCACCGATGCCGAGGTGGTCAATGTGGGCAGAGAGTACAACGTACTCGTCCTTCAGCTTAGGATCGCTGCCGGGAAGCTTGGCGATGATGTTGTCTGACTCAACGTCCGTTTTGATGACCTTGGCGCGAGCCTTGATGCTGACTCCGAGAGCGAAGCGTGGCAACGGCTTGCGTTCTTTCGCGAGATCGGCGAGCTGGTGAAACTTGTAGGGCGACCCCTCGAATAGCTTGTCAGCATCAGCAGGATTGAAGACTACGAGTAACTTGATACCCTGTGACTCGTTAAGGCCAGGATCAGCCAACGCCATGCTGGGACGCGTGCGCGCCAGCGTCATCCTGCTCCACGGGATATCCATCGACGCGGGGTTGGGGATGGAGACGATGCCGACTACTCCCGCTGCACGCAACGCCTTGGCGCGCTCTGCCATGGATTGATAATGCGACGCCAACGGCGACGGCATGTCCGACGTCGAGCCTGAGATCATCACTGCTACTTTGCCCTTCAGATCGAGGCCGGCGAAGTCGTCATAGTCTTTCTCAGGCACACTTAGACCGTAGCCTACAAATACCAGCGGAGCGTCTACTTCAGGAGCAAGATCGACTCGCGTACTGAACATTGCGTCCTGACCTAACACCAGTGGCTCGTCTTTGCCGTTACGCATCAGCGACAGACTCGACGCAGACTCATCAATCTGACGGCTAATCAACTTCACCGGCTGGTAGAAGCCCTTGCTGCCGGCAGGCTGTAGTCCATCGCTCTTGAGTTGCTCAACGATGTAAGCCTGGGCCTTGCGTAAGCCTTCGCTTCCCGTCTCCCGGCCTTCCATGTTGTCGTCAGCCAGGACTTTGACGTAATCCCACCAACTCTTACCGTCGAAGTTAGGAGCAGGCGAAGCTGGCGATGAAGGGTTCTGGGCAACGAGTGCGGTACAGACTACAGCGATAACGACAAGACGCTTTAACATGGGGTGATTCACCTTTCGGATTCAAAGTCGCCATTCTTACGCATTAAGGGGAAGGATTCAAGGCCAACGAACTGGCAATGCGTAACGAGGGGATGGTTACAACGGGACTACAAGAATAAACGCAATTTGGCCAAAAAGCGTTACAGGATTTTTTGTAAAGATTTGTAAAGGCTCCCAAAAGGGGAAGAAACAGGTGGAAGCGGCGGAACTCCCCGTCGCGTGAACAACCGCCTTGTCATGCCAGTAGTGGGAGAAAGACTTGCCGTTGCGCCAGTCCCGCTCCGCGGGACTGACTCGACCGCCCCGTCGCCGTAGTGGAGGTGCCTGGGGCACCAGGCGCCGATCGCGCGTAGGTGAAAGCGGTGAGTAAAACTTGGGATCTCCGCCACTAGGCAAAACGCAAGCGGCTGGATGTCAGGGAAGTGTTCTTTCTCCAGCCAAAGGAGAAGTGTTTTCTCTTGACATCCCCTTTTACAGAACCCCGGCACCCGGCGTCAATCGTTGTGTTGTCCTATAATTGGCGTGTGCTGACCGACGAAGACAAGCAGTGGATCAAAGAACAACTTGAGAAGGTCGAGACCTCTCTGCCGACCGAGTTTCACCAGTGGGCTTCGCCTGTCGAAATGCGTCAACGGAGCCATGCCGCCGCGCTGCGGGCGCTCGACGCGGAAGTTGAATCGCTGTCAGATCGCCTGAAGAACTTAGAGGGGCGTTGAAAATGGTCGGTGCTCCCGCCCGGATCTTCCTCTGGGCGCGGCTAGTGCTATCATGAGGCTGACATGAGTATAGTCAGCCCCGCCTACGTCGAGATCATTGACTTTATCGCAGCTGGCACGACACCGGAAGCGGTCACTCTCTTTCGGCCCTCGTCAGAAGCGCAGCAGAGAGTTGCGGAGTTGATCGAGCGGGAAAAAGAGAGTGGCCTGTCGTCCGAGGACAAGGCTGAGTTGGACCACTTCGTGGAGCTGGAACACATCCTGAGAATGGCCAAGGCGAAGGCGCGCCAAATCCTCGCGCATGGCCACTGACATCGGCGATTCTCTCCGCGCCGAAGTGGCTCGTCGCGCGGTCCACCGATGCGAATACTGTCTTATCCACGAAGAGGACGCGGGGTTCCCCCACCAGGTTGACCACATCGTCAGCCGCAAACATGGTGGTTCATCCACTGCCAACAATCTGGCCTTTGCCTGCATCACATGCAATCGCAACAAAGGAAGTGATGTTGCCTCGATTAATCCAGACACGGGGGAAATTGTTCGGCTGTTCCATCCTCGGCGAGACCGGTGGGCCGATCATTTCCGGATCCGCGGAGAATACATTGAGCCTCTTACCAACGAGGGCATGGTTACTGTCCAACTGTTACGGCTGAACCTTGCGGAGCGATTGTCTGAACGGCGATTGCTTCAGGCCATAGGTGCTTATCCGGGCCATTGAAGTGGCGTGGAGAAAGAAACCGAGTCCCCCGGGGACGGCACAGATTTGCTCCCACCCAAGCAAAAGCGGCTTGGGTGGGGCACCCGGCCTTTCGAGACCTGGGTGTGGACAAGTGAGCTCCGAGAAGCCCGGGGCTGGGACATCGCCAGACCCGGGGCACGCGGCACCCTGCAATGTCGTGCGTCACTGTTTTTCAAGTGTTAGCCCGATCGGGATAGTCTTTCCATCTGGGACTACCTTCTTCTCGACCGTTTTGTAGCCATTCATTTTGATCGTGATAACGCGCGGCGAATCCCCGTGTTTGATCAATACGAAGGCCAATGGTGAAACTCCTGCTATATTTCCATCGATTTCAACCTCAGCACCAGAAGGCATAGACCGGTGCAAAAGACGGCCCTGCGGGCCTTGGAAAACGATAAAGCCGTTTTCCACTTTCGCACCGGCGACGACGGCTGGATGTTCGCATAGAAGAATCATGGTCGAAGTGGTTGGGCCGAATCGATGGTTGGTGGAAGGCTGTAACGCCACCGCAAAGTGATTAACGCGTGATCCCCAGATGCTTGGTCCTCAACCCAACCTGGCGAGGAACGCGGTGCTCACCCACCGCCCAGGTGAACTACGGCTTGACAACGCCTTCACTCTTATCGAGGGGACACGCGGCCGCTCCCACCCTCGCCGAACATCGGCGAAAGGATAGGGGCGGCCGGCGAACTTATCTTCTCTTCTTTCTGCGCGCCGCCTTTGGCTTGGGTTTCCCCGAACTCGTGTATTGGAAGGTCGGCCCGCACATAACTCCGCCTTGATTATTCAGCGGAATCTGCATTAGCTGCTGGACCGGCGCCTGCAGGCTTGGCATCACAGTATATTCAGCGTTGCTCAAGTTGTCATCGGGGCTGCTGCTGTTGAATCCGGAGTGCAAGGCGTCGAGCAACTGGCTGTAGATGGTATTGACCTGGGTGTTCAAGGTTATCGCGTTGGCCGGGAAATCGGCGAGGTTCACGGGATTGCCGGGATCGGTGACCATGTTGTAGACGTCCTGCTGGTAGTTCGTCCACGTTCCATTCTGCTGGATGGACTGCAGCACCTGCTGGAACTGGTAGTAATGCGCCAGCTCGCCAGGGCCGCTGTCGTGGTTGGCCTGCGTGCCCTCGCCCTGCACGATAATCTCATTAAGGGCAGTAAGGGCCGACTGAACGCTATTCACTTGGTAGATCGTGCCGCTTCCGGGAGGGGTGGGATTATTCGCAATATCAGAGGCCTGACCGTTGGTTGTACTCTGAAAATCGCTGTCGCTGAGGGCGTTGATCAGAGTGATGATCTCATCATAAAACTCTCCGATGGTTGCCCAGCCGCCCGGTGGCGGCGTCGGGTCGTCGTACTGGGGCAGTTCGATGTCCATGAAGGTCTGGAGCGACGCCGGGCCTACCGGCCCAAGCCCCACCACGAATGGGTTGCTGGTTTGTGAGTGTCCGGGCAGCGGCCCCTCAGGCCAGTAGGCCGGCACTGGAAAACTCTGGCCCTGTGATCCCAGGACCGAGCCGTTGATGGAAGGCTGGCCTCCGGTCGCATTCAAGATATTGCAGGCGATTGCGAGATGAATCATTTCCTCATTGATGACAGTGAGGATACTGTTTTGGGCGGCCGTCGCTCCTGCAGACGTGCCGTAGATCGACCAGAGTGCGCACAAGTAAAGGGGAAGCGTGGATTGCTCGAGTTGGATGGCGATTTGCAGATCGTCTTGCAGGGTGGAAACTTGGCTATCGGTTGACATCGCAGCTACATTGATTCGCATCAAAGATCTCCTTTACCGATGAATCCGCGATAAGTTCACTCTTGCGACGCCGCGCGCGCACCGCGCCGGCGACTCTAGCGAGTTGTGATTGATATCTCTGCCCACGCAGAAAAAACATTATCACGGCAGCAACTGAGATAAGTCTGTGACAGCTAGCACAGTGATTGGTGACTGTGCCGCCGGGTGCCCCACTCATTCCTGCCTTTGGAATGAGTGGGAGTCGATCAACGTAGAGCATCGGTCCGCAAAAGTGTTTGCGTTGGCAAAGAGGTGAGTGGGATGACTCTTCGTCTCCCATACATTCGAAAACCGCGAATGTGTGGGGCACCCGACGAGGCTTTGTGTCGCCGGCTGAAGCCGGCTCAGAATTAATAAAAAATACCTACCCAGGATTCCGCCTTCGGCTCCATCCTGGGCTAAATTCAGCGCCGCCCCTCTGGAGCTCGGTCTGGGGCGATTCGGTCTGCCGTGGCAAACCGAAAGAGGTTCCTCTTCGGGCCACCCGCCCCTTCCACCGAAGCCGCTGGTTCAGATCTTCCCTGGGGCAGTCACTGCCTGCTGATACTTGGGCAGCAAGTCGCGGCGGAGTTCTGCGGCGCGATCAGAGTCATAGTCAGGACGGTAGGAGTGGCACTGCGCCACGGCGCCCTTCAGGCTCGCCAGTAAAACTTGACACGGCTCGCAATCGTGCAGATGGCGGTCCATCTCGTCGCGCACCGAGTTGTCGATCACGCCGTCCATGAAGTCGGAGAGTGCAACGAAGCAGCGGCGGCACGCCGGCGGATGCGGCTCCTCAACGCTGGCGTGCAACGTGAAGGTAACCTTTCCCCCGCCTTTGGGCAGCCTCGTCAGTTCCCGGCGGAGGGACAGACGGGCGCGGTGCAGGCGAACTCGCACGGTTCCCGCGCGCAAGTCCATAATCTGCGCCACATCTTTTGTGCTCAGGTCTTCCATGTCGTGCAGGACCAGCACCAGGCGGTACTGCATAGGCACGGCCATGATGGCCTGCTTGAGTTGCTCGGCGCTTTCGCTATTCAGTAGTGTGTCCTCGGGACCGGGCGTCTCGCGCAGCAACAGTTGTCGCAGCTCGATGCTGTCGGGCATCAACTCGTCCAGCGACAGATTTTTGGCGCGAGAAAACTTTTTCCCTCGGTGGCTGCTAACGCACTGGTTGCGCGCGACCTTGTACAGCCACACCGTCAACGCCTGTGGGCTGTCGAACTTCGCCAGATACGGGATGGACTTCAGCAGCACGTCCTGCATGGTGTCCTCGGCGTCCTGCCGATGGCCGCAGACTTTCATGCTGAAGGAGTACACCGTGCTCTGCAGAAGCGCCAGCGCGCGGTCGGTCGATTCCGGGCGGTTCTCGCGAATCAACTGCAGCGCTTGGTCTATCGCTCGGGGCATGTAGTCAGGGTAAATGATACTGGGAATGTTGTGGAGAACTATCCCACCCAAGCAAAAGGTTGGGTGGGGCGCACAGCACGACGCCCCGTCCAAGCGTGATCACCTTGGACGGGGCGTTCTTTTTAGAAAGTTCTAAAGCTGCGACTACCGGATTCGGCCTGCGCGGCGGTTGTTTACTTCTTTCCGGCCTTGCTGTTGAGCAGGGAAACCAGGGACTGCCCCGCGGGCGTAGCCTTAACCTCTTTGCCGGTCACAATTTCCCGTGCGCTGACGGGTTTCCCGTACAGGCGCTGATTAGCATCGGTGTCGGGGTCAAGCGAGGAGCCGTTGAGCGATACGCCGGCGAAAAGGCCCGAGGTCCGGGAATAGGTCAGCATGTCAGCAGTACTCGTGCTCGCGCTGGCTCCGGAACCAGCCGCTGCGGTCGCATCCTGGCCAACCTTGACTTTGCCCTCCAGTATCTTGTCCACCGCCGTCGGTGCCATGACCAGAATGATGTAATCCTTAGCCGTGCCGCCGATCTGAAGACCGGCACTCATGCCACCGATGTTGTACATGGCGGGCGGGGACCATTTGCCGGTAAAGTTCTTGCCCTCGCGGCAACTCATGGGACCACGGCCACCGGTTCCGCCGATACCGACAGCGAACTTCTTCACGCTGGGCATAACGATAATGCAATCAGCCTTCGCCACCGTGCTGGCTGAAACATCCTTGGAGGCAACCATCGACCGTAGTACGGTTGTAGCATTTCTGATGGTTTCTTCATCTTTGTTCACGTCAGCGCCCCAAGCGGGCAGGGTCAACAAAGCCAGGAGCAGGGTTGTGAGAAAACAAGATAGTACTGTTTTGCTGTGATGCATTGAGATTCAACACCTTTCTATTGTGAGCATAACAGGCTGTCAGCAGACGTAGATCATTCTAGCAGCCCCGACGACTCATTGCAGGCCGATTTGCAGCGGTGATAAACTTTGCTAGCCTGTCGAGTTGAGCGGGAGTAACTCAGTGGTAGAGTCACGGCTTCCCAAGTTGAGGCGTCTTGCAGGCGTGAGGCGCGCAGCGACGAGAGCCAGCAGCCGAAATCCCGAGCGCCAGCGAGGGACCTTGATCTTTGCAATTTCGAGCGGGAGTAACTCAGTGGTAGAGTCACGGCTTCCCAAGCCGTTGGTCGCGGGTTCGATCCCCGTCTCCCGCTCCAAAACAGTTGTCAGCGGCCAGTTGTCAGATTAAGGACCTGAGCTCCCTCGACTCCGCTTGGCTTGGGATGACAAAGATACCGCTTACGCCGCAACCGCTTCCGGTTCACGCAGGAAAGTGCGCCCGTGCCTCTCCCTGCCGAAAATCAACAGCAGGGACAATAGGCCCATCACCACCAACTCGAACGCGGTCAATGCCCAGGGGTAGCCAAGGCGGTCACGCAGCGCGAACTGGATCGTCGGAGTCGAGGCGGCCAACAGAATGCCGACTTGATAAGTGAATCCCGGCAACAACCCGCGGATCGCGTCCGGCGAAAGCTCGTTGAGGTGGACAGGAATATTGCCCCAGGCCCCTTGCACGCCCATCTGCATAATGAATGCGCCAATGGCCAGCATCGCGAGGGTACTGCCGAAGGCCCACACCGGCATGATGGCCACCGCCACGGCCAGCGCCGCCAGCATGCTGTAGCGGCGGCCTATGCGCTCGGAGAGCAGGCCGAAGATGACGGCACCCGTCACGGCTCCAACGTTATAGAACATGGTGACGTAGGCCACTGTGTTGGGCGCTATGCCGTGCGCGTGTTTCAGAAAGTCAGGATATAGGTCTTGGGTACCGTGCGACAGGCAGTTCATCATGAACATCAGCGCGATCATGTACAGGCTGAGCCATTTGTGCTGCCAGGCGATCTTTGGGCCGTCGATGGTGCGCGCCACGCGGTGCTGCTTCCAGGCTTCGGACTCGGGGACCTTGGTGCGGATGTAGAGCGCCAACAGCGCTGGAAGGCCGCCCACCCAGAACATGGCGCGCCATCCCCAGTTGGGCAGCACCAGGCGTGCAGCGAAGGCCGCGAGCAGATAGCCGATGGAATAGCCGCTCTGCAGAATTCCTGATAACACGCCGCGCCAGCGCACGGGAGCGTGCTCCATGGCGAGCGATGCGCCTACTCCCCACTCGCCACCCATGCCGACGCCGAACAGCATCCTCAGAACGAAGAACGCGGTGTAATTAGGTGCGAAGCCGCAAAGCAACTCGACGGCAGAAAAGAAGAGAACGTTGGCCATCAAGGGACGGCGGCGGCCGTAGCGGTCGGCCATCATGCCGAAGAGCAGCGCGCCGACCGGACGCATGGCGAGCGTCGCCGTGATGGTGAGCACAATGTCGCGCTTAGGCACGCGAAAGTGAGCGGCCAGGGTATCGAGCAGGAAGATGACGACGAAAAAGTCGAAGGCGTCGAGCGTCCAGCCTAGAAAGCCTGCGCTCATCGCGTGCCAGCGGTCCGAGTTTGCCTGCAATTCCTTGCCGGAGAAGTCTGCCATCCGCAGCCTCGCTAATGGAAATTGCAGTGAAAGGTAACAGATGAAGGCGACGAAGGCCAGTGTATTTGCAGGGGGGCAAACAGGACGAGGCAAACAATGTCGCCGCGCCAGAGCATGAAGGATGCGCCTTTGCCTAACCTATGCTACATTAATTGGAGGTTAGAAGAGGAGAGCATGACTGAAATCGAACGAATCGTCGCGGAATATGATCGCGTGCTGCACGGCAATGCCTGGCACGGCGATCCCATCTGGAAAATCCTGGATAGCGTCTCGGCTGAGTGTGCCGGGCATCGGCCTGCCGGTGGGGTTCACAACATCTGGGAAATCGTGCAGCACATGACATTTTGGGAGGGTGTAGGCGCGCGGCGCCTTGCCGGTCAGAGGGCCGGGCTCGATGAGGCGCTCAACTTCCCTGCTCCACCCGCGGCGACGGAAGCCAACTGGCAGAAGACCCGCGACGCGTTTCGCGCCTCCAATCAAGAGTTCCGTGAAGCGTTGGCGAAACTGGACGCTGCCAGGCTAAACGAGCTCTCAGCCGCCGGAAAACGGAGCTTTTACGAAGAGGCGCATGGTGTGATTCAACACGATATCTATCACGCCGGCCAGATCGCGCTTTTGAAGAAAGCTCTTGAGGCAAACGGGGCGAGCGGGGGTTTGTAATTCTGTAACACGGGTGCTAACATCCGGATTCGTGAGGTATTCGCAAGGAGGTTAATATGTCTGATCGTGACGGCAGCGGTTTCTTGTGGTTTTTGGCAGGTTTGGGCATCGGAGCGGCCGTGGGAATTCTCTACGCCCCCAAATCTGGGGATGAAGTTCGCCAGCAACTTCGCGCGGCGGCGGAAGATCTTCCCGATAAAGCGAGAGAACGGGCGCGCCAGGCGCGCGAACAGGCCGGTTCCTGGGCCGAAAAGGGCCGCGACTATCTGAGCCAGCAGAAGGACCAGATCCGCTCGGCGTACGAGGCCGGCCGACAGGCCTATCGCGAAGCGACCACCGAAGAAGTCGAGGGCGCCACGCCCAACGTTCCTTAACACGAAGACGGAATCACTATGGATGACAAGCTGACCATTTTCATCGCCATCACCTCAGCAGCGATTGTGCTGCAGATGCTGATTCTCCTGGTGATGTGCGTCGTTCTGTATAAGCTCAGCGCGCGCCTGAAAACCGCCGCCGACGAAGCTGAGTCGCGAGTCTTTCCCCTGCTGGAGAACGCCAAGGTGTTACTGCAGGAGGTGAAGACGACCCTCGCGACTATTCGTCCCGATGTCGAGGCGATCCTGAAGGATGTGAAGACCACGCTGGAGACCACGCGTCCCAAGGTTGACCTCGTCCTTGACAATGCGGCGCACGTTACCACCAGCGCGCGCACCGACGCCGAACGGGTGCATACGACTTTGAACGATCTGCTCGACCGCGTGCGTTTGCAAGTGATCCGCGCCGACGAAATGGTGACCCACACCATGGACCGGGTGGAAACGACGTCGGAGAAAGTACAGCACTCGGTGATGTCGCCGATTCGCAAGGTCTCGGGAATTGCTCAGGCGGTCAGCGTTGGGGTGGAAACCTACTTCAACAACCAGAAGCGCCGCCGCAACGGCGGGCACAGCGATGAGATGTTTATTTGATTCGGTGCGAGGCGCCCCGTGCCGGACTACGCGATCCATCCTCCACCGACGACTACATCGCAATCGTAGAACACGACCGCCTGTCCAGGCGTGATGGCGCGCTGCGGCTCATCGAATATCACTAACACTTCGTCATCGCCGCTCTTCTCGACTATTGCATCGGCTGCCTCGTGACGATGACGAATCTTGGCCTGCACGCGCAGCGGCCCGCGCAGATCGTCAACGGCAATCCAGTTCAGACGCTTGGCGCGCAGCGTTCGTGAGTACAACTCATCGCCGCTGCCGACCACGACCTGCCGCTCGTCGCCGCGAATCTCCAACACGTAGAGCGGCGAGCCGGTCGCGACGCCGAGTCCCTTGCGCTGTCCGACGGTGAAGTTGTGGATGCCATTGTGCATGCCGACCACTTCCCCGCTGGTTGTGACCAGCTCGCCGGCAGTGTCCAGCACCTCTTCGCCCTGCTCCTCGATATACGCGTCGAGAAACATCTTGTAATCGCCGCCGGGAACGAAGCAAATCTCCTGCGAGTCTGGCTTCTCAAATAGCCGCAGACCAGCGCGCTTGGCCTCCTCGCGCACCTCGGGCTTGCGCATCTCGCCTAGCGGAAACAGCGTGCGGCTGAGTTGCTCCTGCGTTAGACCGAAAAGAAAGTAGGTCTGGTCCTTGGCGCGGTCAGCGGGACGCTTTAGCACCCAGCGACCGCTGCGTTCGTCGAACTCGTTGCGCGCGTAGTGACCCGTCGCCAGCAGCTCGGCGCCGATCTGGCGCGCGGTAATCAGCAACTGGTCGAACTTCAGATGGTTGTTGCATAGGCTGCATGGGATCGGCGTTCGGCCGGACAGATACTCCTGCACGAACGGCCGCACCACGTCGTGCTCGAAGCGCTCTTCCTGATTGACGACGTAGTACGGAATGCTGAGCGTCTCGGCGACGCGGCGTGCGTCGTACACATCGTCAAGCGAGCAGCACCGGCCCTGCACCGGCTCGTCCGGCATGCCATGATGGCCGGCGAAGCGGCGCTGGTTCCAGAGCTGCATGGTCAGCCCGATGATGTTGTAGCCCTGCTCACACAGCATCGCCGCGACCGTGGACGAATCCACACCGCCCGACATGGCAACCGCGATGGTCTTTGGATGCAGCATTTGGCAATTAGCAATTAGCAATTAGTACTTAGCACTTAGCCCATGGTTCTCTTCTGGTGAGAGCCAAAAGCGAACTGCCAATAGCGAGCATTAGCTGAGAGCCTACGGCTGAGGGCTGACAGCTTTCTTCCACACCGGACTCAACTCCCGCAGCCTTGCCACAACCTCCGGCACCAGCGACAGCGCGAACTCCACATCGCCGGCCGTATTCTGCTTGCCGAGACTGAAGCGGATGCTGGCGCGAGCGCGATCGGCCGACAGTCCCATCGCGGTCAGCACATGCGACGGCTCGATCGCCCCCGACGAGCACGCAGCGCCGGTCGAAACCGACAGACCCTTCAGATCTAGCGCGATCACCATCGCTTCGCCTTCGATGCAGTCGAAGTAGATGTTGGTCGTGTTGGGAGCGCGCCGCGCATCAGCGCTATTCACTCCAATCTGCTCCACGCTCCCGACGATGCCCCGCTCCAACTGATCGCGAAGCTCAGCCATTCGCTCGACGCTACCGTCGGCAAAGCCCTCGCGCGCGATCTCCGCCGCCTTGCCAAGCCCGACAATCCCGGGCAGGTTCTCGGTTCCCGCGCGGCGCGAACGCTCGTGACGACCACCATAGAATAGCGGCTGCAGCAGAGTTCCCTTTCGCACGTAAAGCGCTCCGACGCCTATCGGCCCGTGCATCTTGTGGCCAGTGATGGTCAACAGGTCACAGCCAATCTCCTTCACATCGAGCGGCACTTTACCTGCAGCCTGCACCGCGTCGGTGTGGAAATAAACGTCGGCTTCAGCGGCAATCTTCGCAATCTCGCGCACCGGCTGCAGCACACCGGTTTCGTTGTTCGCCAGGATGACGCTGACCAGCTTCGTCTCCGCACGCAGCGCCCGCCGCACATCATCGGGATCGACCAGCGCGCGGCCATCCACCGGCAAATAGGTGACTGCGCAACCCATCTCTTCCAGGCGCTTGCACGCGTTCAACACGGCGTGGTGCTCTACCGCCGAGGTGATGACGTGATCGCCCGGCTTCATCAGGCCGAACAGCGCCAGGTTGTCGCCTTCCGTGCCGCCGCTGGTAAAGACAATCTCCGCGGGACGACAGTTCAGCAGGTCTGCAACCTGCTCCCGCGAGTGCTCGACGGCGCCGCGCGCCTGCTGGCCCTGCTGGTGAATAGACGAGGCGTTGCCGAACTTCTCGAAGAAGTAGGGACGCATCGCCTCGAACACCTCGGGCAGAAGCGGCGTGGTGGCGTTATTGTCGAGATAGACGCGGTGCATGGGTAAATACCGCTATTCGCTATTCGCCTTTCGCTCTTCGCAACTGATCGTAGGAAGCCAAGAGTGAACGACTCGTTTTTATTCTAGGCTTTCATTTGATTCAGCACTTGGAGACGCCGATTCTGGAGTTGCTCTCCGCCTTTGCGGTTTTCGATACACGGTCTGGCGAATTGCGAAAAGCGAAGAGCGAGTAGCGTCTTTACCGCTTCTCCATCGGCACGTAGTGATTGGGGTACGCAGGGCCTTGGTAATCGGCGCGCGGGCGGATGAGTCGGTTGTCGTTAAGCTGTTCGATAATATGCGCGGTCCAGCCTGCGACGCGCGACACCGCAAACACCGGGGTAAAGAGGTCAATGTCGAGGCCTAGCGTGTGATACGTCGAGGCGGAATAGAAGTCCACGTTGGCGTTCAACTTGCGATCGGCCACGATGAACTCTTCGATTTTGCGCGAGATCTCAAACCACTTGGGGTTGCCGCTCGACTCGCCCAGGTCACGCGACATGGTACGCAGGTGCGTCGCCCGCGGGTCCTCGGTGTGATAGACACGATGCCCAAATCCGGGCACCTTCTTCTTCTGCGCCAGCATGCCCTTCACGTAGTCCACCGGATCGGCGCCCGAAGCATCGATGGCTTCCAGAATGTGAAACACAGCTTCATTTGCGCCGCCGTGCAATGGGCCCTTGAGCGCTCCGATGGCGGCGGTGACAGCCGAATGCATATCGCTGAGCGTGGCGGCGACGACGCGCGCCGCAAAAGTCGAGGCATTCAGTTCGTGATCGGCGTGCAGGATAAGAGCGATGTCGAGCGCGCGCTCCGCCGTCGGACTTGGGACCTCGCCATTCAACAGGTACAGAAAGTTGCCGGCGTGCGAGAGCGAGCGGTCAGGCTCCACCAGCGGTTTGCCCTTGCGAATGCGATCATAGGCGGCAACAACGTAGGCAATCTGTGCGGTGATGCGAATCGCCTTACGCATGTTGGCGTCGTGATCGTTTACCTTCTCTTCAGGGTCGTAATACGACAGCGCCGAAACGATGGTGCGCAGCACGTCCATCGGCAGGGCGTGCGCCGGAGCTTGCCGCAGTAGACTGATGATGGAGGCATCCAGCTTGCGCTCGCGAGCCAGGTTCAGCTTTAGCTCGTTCAACTCGACGCGGTTCGGCAGCCGTCCGAACCAGAGCAGGAAGCAGACCTCTTCAAAGGTCGAGTGGTCGGCCAATTCGTGGATGTCGATGCCGCGATAGGCAAGCACACCCTGATCGCCATCGATGTAGCAAATGCTGGAATTTGCAGCGGTAATGCCTTCGAGCCCCTTCGGGCTGTGGGTTGTGGTTGACATGAATACCCTTCGTACGCTCCAAGTACCGCAAGAACGGATAACGGCAAGGATAGCGAAAGCTTCGCCAGTGCAAACAACTCTTATACTACCGGAGTTCTGCGCTCGTCCATGACGGGACCCGTTCTAGCAGCGAACAATCTTGGGTGAATCAATGCCCTTCGTGGCGTTGCGCGTGTCCACTACCAGCTTCGACTCGCGCACGATACGCGGATAATCGTAGTCACTATGATCGGTCACGATGATTACGCAGTCATATTCGTCAAGCTTGTCAAGCGGCGCGCAGGTCATGTTCAAGTCATACTTGCGGCCGCGGCCCACGGTCGGAAAATACGGATCGTTGTAACTGACGAGGGCGCCGCGGTTTTGCAGCAGCTCAATGATAGTCAGCGAGGGCGACTCGCGCAGGTCGTCGATGTCGCGCTTATACGACAGCCCCAGAACCAATACCTTTGCGCCGTTCAGCGTCTTCTTATGCTGGTTCAGCGCGTCAGCGACCGCTTCGACAGCATGGTACGGCATGGCACTGTTGACCTCGCCCGCCAGTTCAATGAAGCGCGTATGGAAGTCGAACTCCCTTGCCTTCCACGAAAGATAGAACGGATCGATGGGGATGCAGTGGCCGCCAAGCCCGGGACCGGGATAGAACGCCTGGAAGCCGAAGGGTTTGGTCCTGGCCGCTTCGATCACTTCCCAGATGTCGATGCCCATGCGCAGGCATAGCTGTTTCAATTCGTTCACCAGCGCGATGTTGACGCAGCGATAGATGTTCTCCAGAAGTTTGGTCATCTCCGCCGCAGCCGGCGTCGAGACGGGAACGGTGCGGGTGAAGATGGCGCCATAGAGCTGCCCGCCGAGTTCGCCGGCGCGCGGATCGAGTCCGCCGATGACCTTGGGGATATCGCGCCGAGCTACCGTATCGTTGCCAGGATCTTCGCGCTCCGGCGAAAAGAGAACATAGAACAGATCGTCCCCTTGCGCGCCAGGCCGCGCAGCCTTCAAACCACTCCTGTTCTTGCGCTCCAGAATCGGCACCAGAACTTCTTCGGTGGTACCGGGATAGGTGGTGCTCTCCAGGACCACCAACTGGCCCGCGCGCAGATGCGGTGCGATGGCTTCCGCCGTCTCGCAGATGTAGCGAAGATCAGGCTCGTGATGCTCGTTCAGCGGCGTGGGGACGCAGATGATGATCGCGTCCATGCTGGTGATGTTGACGTAATCCGAAGTAGCCGCGAAGCCCTGCGATCGCGCCGACTGGATCTCAGTCGGGGCAATGCGGTAGATGTAGGAGCCGCCGGACTCGAGAACATCAACCTTTTTCTTGTCGATATCGAAACCGGTCACCGGAAACGACTGTTCGCTGAAAAGCAGCGCCAGCGGCAGGCCAACGTAGCCCATTCCGATAACGCCGACTTTGGCGGTGCGCGACTGGATTTTCACCTTTAGAGGTTCGTGCTGACTAATGCTGACACTCTTCGACATGGAGAGCTACACCTTCTCATAATTGGGTTATCGGTATGAAAACAGTATACGGGAGCGAGTTCGCCACAAGCTTCAGCAGACGCTCCGCCGAAAATCATTCACCACGGAGGCACGCAGATCACGGAGAAGACTCCGTGGAAACAAAACCTCCGTGGCCTCCGTGTCTCCGTGGTGAACTCTCATCCCTATGGGTGGTGGGTCGCAGGCCCTTGGGCGCTCACGGAACTACTACGACTTTGCCGAACTGTTCGCTGCTGGCCAGGTATTCATGCGCGGCGCGAGTTTCGCTCAAAAGGAAGGTGCGGTCCACCACCGGCTTCAACTTCCCCGCGAAAACGTGCTTCAGCACCTCATCCAACTCGCCCATCGCGCCCATGTACGAGCCCAGCACCGAGAGCTGGCGGGAGAACAGAAAGCGCAGATCAAGATTGCCTTCGTAGCCGGTAGTTGCGCCACAGGTGACAAGGGTACCACCGTGCTTCAGCGACTTCAGGCTCTCTTTCCATGTGGCCTGACCGACGTGCTCAAAGACGATGTCCACGCCGCGCTTATCGGTGATTCGCCTCACCTCGTCGCCAATCTTCTGCTTGTAATGATCAATGGTGTAGTCCGCGCCCAGCTCGCGCGCTTTCTCCAGCTTGCGCTCGTCGCCCGCGGTAGTGATGACCTCGGCCGACAGCATCTTGCAAATCTGGATTGCAGCCGAGCCCACGCCGGAGCCCGCGCCCAGCACCAGCACCGTCTGCCCGGCGCGCAACTGGGCGCGCCCCACCAGCATGTGCCACGCCGTCAGGAAGACCAGCGGGACGCTCGCCGCCTGCGCAAAGTCGAGCGTATCGGGAATGGGGATGACGTTCACCCGCGGCACCGCGATCAGCTCGCAGTTGCCGCCGTCCACGCCATTGCCCAGGACAGCGAAATGCGGGCAGAAGTTTTGGCGTCCTTGGTTGCATTGCTCGCAGTGGTTACAGAAAACCATCGGCGCCAGCAGCACGCGCGTGCCCTCATTGAGGTCGGTGATGTACTCGCCGCACTCGACCACCTCACCCGCGATATCGCTGCCCAGAATGTGCGGCAACTGCACGCCTGGCAGGCCCTTGCGTACCCATAGATCGAGATGGTTCAGTGCACAGGCACGCACGCGGACCAGGACGTGGTCCTTGCGCAAAGCTGGGTCGGAAATATCTTCGTACTTTAGGACCTCAGGACCGCCGAACTCGTGAATGCGCGCGGCTTTCATAGTCCTACTCCTTGTGATCGGTGGTGTGGTAAAAGAATTTGGGCAATTATTGAGTGCTAAAGCGATCCCAGCCATTTGACGGGGAAGTGCGCAGCTAAGGCGTTAGCTAACCTTTCATCGGCTGTTATGAGTTGAGCCCCATGCTTGCTTGCAAGAGCAACATAAATGCTGTCGTATACCGTCCGATTAAACCTGATAGCGATATCCAATGCGGCCTCGATCAGGACATACGAGGGGGTGGTGATCAATCCTTGCTCCTTTATCTCACGTAGGCCTGATTCCGCGGTCGGTCGCGTGCATCTGCCGCTGCGCACCGCCTTCCAAAGTACGTTCCCGATCTCAACCCAAAAGAGATCGGGAACAACGAATTGAATTTCGCCTTTAACGAGCTGCCGCAGCAGTTCACGAGCTTCGGGAACAAAATGTTCTTCGGGACCTCGCAGCACCCATTTTGCAGCCACACTTACGTCGGGCACCAACCTGATCACCTCGACCGGTCCTCACGCACCATTTCTTCGGTTGAAGGGAATGGTCCGGGAGAAGGGGAGGGTTGCGATGCCAATCGCTCCAGCCGACGAAAGGAAGCTCGCCGCGCTTTCAGTTGGCGGTCTGTGGGAACGAATTGCTCCAATAGCTCCAGCACTTCCGCGGCGATCGACTTGCGGTTCTGACGGGCCCGCCGGCGCAGAGCTTCATACAATTCCTCCGGAACGTTTTCAACGTATAGGGTTGCCATAGGGTTTTCCTGGGGAAAGTCTAGCATGCAGGAGTCTCAAGCAGAAAGTAGAGATTCTAGAGCCATGCCTTTGACTTTGCGCTCCAGCATCTAAATAATTAAAAGGTCGCGTGGATATCTACGAACAAATCGTCGAACTGCGCCGCCAGGGACGCCGGGGTGCTGTTGCTACCATCACCAACGTGCGCGGCTCGATTCCGTCGTTCCAGACCGCGAAAATGTTAGTGCGCGATGACGGCTCCATCGCCGGGACCATTGGCGGCGGATGCGTGGAAGCCGAGGTGTGGCAGGCCGCCCGCGAGGTGATGGAAGAGGAGAAGCCGCGGACGCTGACCTTTAACCTCAATAACAATCCCAAGTACGATACCGGCCTGGTCTGCGGCGGCACGCTCGAGGTCTTCATCGAGCCGGTGCTGCCTCCGGCGCTGCTGTACATTTTCGGCGCCGGCCACGTCGCCTACAACTTGTACAGAGTTGCCACCATTGCGGGTTTCGAAGTGGTGGTAGTGGACGATCGCGAGTCCTATGCCAACCGCGAGCGCTTCCCTGACGCGCGCGAGATCATCGCTGAGGACTTCGAAACAGCGATTGCGCGGCTGGATCCGCCCGAGTCGTCGCACATTGTGATTGTTACTCGCGGCCATCGCGACGACATGCGAGTCTTGCGCTGGGCGGTGAACACGCGCGCGCGATATTGGGGAATGATCGGCTCGCGGCGAAAGACCATCTCCATCTACAAAGAACTGGAGAAGGAAGGCGTTCCGGCCGAAAAGTTCGCCAAGGTCCACGCGCCGGTTGGACTGGAGATCGGCGCGGTCACGCCGGAAGAAATCGCGGTCTCTATCGTTGCCGAGATGATCACTGTCCGCCGGCACGCTGCGACCAACGTCCCCAGCATGACATATTCCTACCCACCGAGTTCCCTGCCCGAGCACGAAGAACAAGACGTGGTCGAAGAGACGACGCAAGAGTCCTAGCTCGGGATTGGCGAGCGGACGCAGATCACGCACGCTCGTGACCTGCGCACTTGCGCCAGCTCTCGCGGTGCTGTTAAGACCGAGATACGAGGACGAGAACGAGGTTGATGTGTCCTCGCAGGGAGCACCCAGTGTGCAACGACCCGGTTCCTTCACAAATAGGGAATCGTCGGCCACAAGGAGGAGGCAAGTTCCGCGACGTGTAAGTCATTGTGGCTCTATTAGATATGAATAAGCGTTTCATAATCAATAGCTTGCGCATGAAACAGCAGGTAAGCTGTTGATTCTAAGGAAGCGGCAGGGGGTGCCCCAGCATCGAACCGGTTCTCGCTGGCCTCCGCAACTCTGCTCTGCTATCTTCGAGCCATGGCGCTAGCACCTAGCATTTGCGGAGTGATTCTGGCCGCCGGATTCTCCACGCGGATGGGCCGTGACAAGGCCCTGCTGCCCTGGCCTCCGGTAGCTGAGGGAACGCCGGCCGCAAACACGTTCCTGGGCGCCACCATCGATCTGCTCCAAGCGCACAGCGACCTCGTCGTCGTGGTTGCAGGCAAGAACGAGGCTGTTATCGGCCCGATCGTGTACGCGCATGGCGCGTTCCTTGCTGTCAATCGCGAGCCTGAACGTGGGCAGTTCAGTTCGTTGCAGGGTGGCTTGCGTGAGGTGTTGAACCACGGACGAGATGCGGCCTTCGTCGCCCTGATCGATCATCCGCCAGTGCTGCCCATCACAATAAGGCTTCTGCGCGATGCTTTCCTCAACTCCGGCCCCGACGTATGGGCGGTCGTGCCAGAGCTGCGACGCGGCCAGGAACTGTTGCACGGTCATCCCATCCTGGTCGGCCGGGAGATGATTGAGGCATTCCTGCGCGCGCCGGTGGACGCGACAGCCCGCGATGTCGAGCAGCGGTGCCGGCAGCACATTCAGTATCTGCCGGTCGAAGACAGCCGCGTCGCCGCGAACGTTGATACTCCGGAAGATTACGAACGTCTTTTCAGCTCAGACCCGATTTCTTCGGAGAAACAGTTTTGAGTTCGCCGGGCCTCGGGAATCAAGCCACAGAGTTTATCGAATCGGTGCTCGCACTCAAGCCGGCGATTGCGGTCTTCGATTGCGATGGAACGCTGTGGAGCGGCGACGCAGGCGCGGACTTCTTTTATTGGGAGATCGAGCGTGGCATGGTGAGCCGCGAAGTTGCCGAAGGGGCGCGCGCCCGCTACGAAGAGTACCGGTCCGGCAAGGTGGACGAAAAGCAGATGTGCGGCGAGATGGTCAGCATGAACCAGGGACTCCCGCATCAGGCTTTACGGCAAGCAGCGAGGGAGTTCTTTGAGGAGGTCGTCAGCCATCGCGTGTTTCCTGAGATGCAGGAACTGACCGAGCGCCTGGCCTCGCAGGGATGCGATATCTGGGCAGTTTCCTCTACCAATAATTGGGTGGTGGAAGCTGGCGTTGAACGCTTCGGCATCGCGCCTGACCGCGTGCTTGCGGCCTGCGTTCATCTTAACGACGGACACGTCAGCGACCGCCTCATCCGCGTGCCTACCGACGAATTGAAAGCTGTTGCCATTCGCGAAGTCATTGGCAAGCCTGTAGACGCGGTGTTTGGTAACTCGGTGCACGATCAAGCCATGCTGGAGATTGCGAAGTATCCGTTTTGCGTCAATCCCAACCCTGACCTGGAGCAGGTCGCGCGCGAGCGCGGGTGGCCGGTTTACTGGCCGGCAGGCAGCGGTCAGTAGTCCGTGGTGAGCGCCTGTACAGCGCCTCGCCGGCAACTGGCTACTGACTACTGACTACTGTTTCTTATTCCTGCTGTGCGACGGAGTACAGATTGCTTTCCAGTTCCGCTTCGGGCACTGCCAGCAAATCGATCCAGCCTTCCAAGGGCAGCGAATCCACCGGCAGGTGCTCGTGGAGAAGCGCAAGCGAATGCGGCTCCCCTGCTGTGCGCTGATCAGCTCGAAGGGAATGCGGAATTCGAATATCTCGGCGAGTGCAAGCTCCACTCCATTCGACAGAGCATCGCCGTCATCGGTCGAAAAGCTCGCCAGCTTACGCCGCTCTTCCCCGTTGCTGAGCACCCACTTCAACAGCACTTTTCCTTGCGCATCAGCCGTCAGGCGATACGAGTTCACCGGCGACTTGCGATCGCGCCCATCGTGCCGCACTTCCAGGTCCACCACCAGGCGATACTCGCCTTCGGGCGAGCTGTGATGGAAATCGAGACGACCGGAAACAGAATCCTCATCCAAGCCGGCGTAAACCGCGTCCAGCAGAAACTGCTTGCCGTGCATCGCCATGGAGCGCTGGTCGGAAGTGTAGCTGGCAGCGCCCATCCATTCGAAGTAACCACTCACCATTCCGTCCACCTGCGCGCGCACGTAGGCGGTTTGGGGAACGTAGCTGGGACGCACTACGCCACTGATGATGGGCGTGTTCAGCTCCTCCGGCGGGACGCCCTCCAGTGCGTGATAGACGTTGGACAGGTGCTTGCGGTAGAGCTCATCGAAGTCGCGGTCGTTGGCGGAGTGGTGCTCCGGACCGTACCACCAGTTCCAGTCGCTGCCTTCGGCGATCAGCAACTCTTCCAATGCAAGCTTGCGTTGCGCTGCGGAAACCCGGTGCGAGTGGCGGTCATAATAATCGCGCGCTTCCGCCAGAAGGTCCCACGAGCGGTTGTCCTCCGGTGCTCCAATCCAGACATTGAAGTTAGCGTCAATCCACGAACCTGGCACCAGCCGCCGCAATTGCCCGAAGTCACTCTCCTTGTGCTGCGCGATGGCTTCGCTGATGGTGACCGGCTCGATCTGCGGATCGCGCTGTAGGCCATCATAGAACCGGCGCAAGAATTCCCGCCCCGATTGCGGATAATACTCCCAGGCGTTTTCGCCATCCAAAATGATTGGCACTACCGCATCTTTCCCTTTTTCTATAACTGGTTGCGCGGAATGTTTAATGTTTTGGATGAGATGGTTCGCGGCCTCCTGCGGAGCCATTCCCGAATACACAAAGCCGACAAGATCGGAGATGTGATGATCGCGGAAGACCAGGTGCATCCGCGTACCGTCCTTCTCATAGCGGTAAATGTTGTACAGCCGCTCCGCTCCCTCACCCTGAAGTCTCTCGCCATCGTGACGGGTAAAGTGGAAGTCGAGAGACCGCCCAAGAACGCCTTCGTCACTTGCCATCCATTGGATACCCTGTTTACCCGCCAGGCGTAACGTCTCTTCCGAAACACTTCCCTCGGAGGGCCACAATCCCTTGGGACGAACCCCAAAGAGCGTTTGGTGAAAATCCAGCGCCATTCGAATCTGCAGAGTGGCATCGTCGGGATGGCGGAAGCGGCGCGTGGGGAGACTCAGCCCAGGAGTGGATTGCGCTCCGACGTTGGTATCGCACAGCAACGGCAGAATGGGATGGTAGTACGCGGTCGCGGACAGCTCGACCGATCCGCGCTTGGCGGCTTCGGCGTATGCAGGTAGAACTCTGCCCAGAAACTCACGTTCCTTGGCGATCACCAATTGCTGATCCTCAACCGTGAAGTCTTCCCCCTTTTGCACCAGCGTTACGATATCGGGGTCGGCAAGGAAAAACTCATCGAACCAGGCCAGTTGCGACAAAACCTGCAGGTCGGCATAATCCCGGGTCACGAAATACGAATCGGGCCCCTCGGGCCGGTCACAAGTATCACGGTAGCGCTCCCAGAGCTCGCGGTAGCGCGGGTAGCGCCCAATCATGTTGACTGGGTTCGCCTGGAAGAGGTAGCGCAAAGCAAATTGGCGATCAGAAGGCGTCAGCTCGCTCGGTGGTTTGGCCACAAGGTCGAAAAACGGGTCGTGCGCCTGCCCGGAGACGTAGTCCTGGATTTGAGCCACCAGCGAAGGGACCAGGTTGAAGTTCTGATGGACCTGGGGAAACTCGTCCAGCAGCTTCACCATGCCGTAGTAGTCCTTGAGGGCATGGAGCCGGACCCAGGGCAGGCGATACTCGCCTGTGACCATGTCTTTGTAGAACGGCTGGTGCATGTGCCAAAGCATCACCAACCTGATCTTCGGGGAACTGTCACTCATCGCGTCGCGGGGTTTTGCCGGACAAGTGTAACAGGGCAACTGGCAGCACGGCATCCACCGCCCGAGAGTTTATTACGAACTTCGTGAACAAAACTGTGGAAAATTTTATCTATCTGAAAACACTGGGCTCACTCGCCACTCACCCACTGACCATGTACTTCCGATAAACTAGAAATTCGTGCGCATCCTGACCCGCTATATCTTGAAAGAGGTGACCTCCCACGCCCTGCTGGGTGTGGCGTTGTTCACCTTCATCATCTTTATGCGGGACCTCGGACGGTTGCTGGAGTTGATCGTCCGCAACAGCGCTCCCCTTCCCAGCGTGGCGCAGATTTTCCTCTACACACTGCCGACAACGTTCATCATTACCTTGCCGATGGGCGTGCTGGTCGGAATCCTGGTGGGACTAAGCCGATTGGCTGCCGACAGCGAAGTTACGGCCATGCGGGCCAGCGGCATCGGCGTGGGAATGTTCGTCCGAACCATTGCAATCTTTGCTATCGCCGCCTGGATGCTAGGAATGTTCAACAGCATTTACGTTGCGCCCAGGTCGGCGCGGGCGCTCAATCATCTACAGGAGCGGCTAAGGTCGTCGCAGGCTTCGTTCGAGATACAGCCAAGAGTGTTCTACGAAGAGTTCAAGAACATCGTGCTTTATGTTCAGGATGTGGTTCCGTCCGGTGGCCGGTCCTTGTGGCGTGGCGTCTTCCTGGCCGACATCGCCGATCCGGCCTCGCCCAAGATTACGCTGGCCCAGCGCGGGGCGTTGCTGAGCGACTCACCCGACAAGCTGCGCTTCCATCTCGAGGATGGCACGCAGCAGGAGATGATTCCGCAAGCCAAAGAGCAGTATTCCATCACGATGTTTGAGAGCACCGAGATTCCGATTCAACTGCCCAGTAGCGCGGACCGGGCACCGCGCGATCTGCTTCCATTGTCCGAATTGGGCCTGCGGGGCCTGCTCCAGAATGCAGCGAAGGAAGAACAGGCCGCTAAAGCGATTCGCCCTTCCAATCCGGCTGTCGCGGGCTCTCGGCAGCTTCTGGCGCGCTTCTACGAAATCGAACTCCAACGTCGCTTTGCCCTGCCGGCAGCTTGTCTGGTGCTCGCGATGGTCGGCATCCCTCTGGGCTTGTCTGCGCGCAAAGGCGGTAAGAGCACAGGTTTCGTGCTCACTATTCTGCTGGTTTTCGTGTACTACTTCTTCTCCCTGATTGGGGTATCGATGGCGCGACAGAGCAAGGTAACCCCATGGGAAGGCGTCTGGGCAGGCAACATTTTCTTCTTCTTTTGCGGTCTGGTCTTGCTATGGCGGGTTGACCGCATGCCGATTGAACTCGGAACCTGGACCGAATTCTGGAAGGCTGCAAAGGTGAAGCTGCCCGTCCTTGACCACCAGCGAAGAAGACTGCTTGCGGGGCCAACCGGTGAAGCGAGTTCGATAACTCATAAGAGACGATTCCGGGCACGCTTCCCACTCATTCTCGATGACATGATCCTGCGTGATTTCGCTTTGTATCTGGTCATGATCATTGCCGCCGCCCTGATTATCGTGCTGGTCTTCACTTATTTCGAGCTGCTGACCGACATCATGCGTAACCGCATCCCAGCAATCATCCAGGCGGAATATCTGTGGGATGTGAGCCCGTCTCTCATCTATCTGATCGCACCCTTGGCGGTGATGCTTGCGGTACTCATTACCTTTGGGCTGATGGAGAAATCGAGTGAGCTAACCGCGATGAAGGCCAGCGGAATGAGCATTTATCGCGCGGCCTTGCCGGTGATCGTCCTGAGCGCATTTTTTGCGGTGGGATTGTTTATCTTCGATCAGGTCTACATTCCGCGCACCAATCGGGAGCAGGAAATTCTCCGCAACCAGATCAAAGGCAAACCCGCCCAGACCTATTTGCAGGCTGACCGAAAGTGGATCTTCGGACAGAGCAACGAAATTTACTACTACCAGGCGTTCGATCCCGATACCAACCACTTCGGCGGGATTTCTATATTCGAGTTCGATCCCAATAGCTTCCAACTCACGCGCCGCATCCACGCGGAACGCGCCCACTGGGAAGAGGGCCTGCGTAAATGGGTTTTCGAAACCGGCTGGGCGCGCACCCTGCAAGGCGCCTCCATCCGGGACTACCAGACCTTCGACGTGGCTACCTTTAACGAGCTTCGCGAAGATCCAAGTTACTTCAAGAAGGAAGTGAAGCAATCGTCGGAGATGAATTATGAAGAGCTGCGACACTACATTGACGACCTGCAGCAGAGCGGCTTTGACACCGTACGCTTGAAGGTGCAGTTGCAAAAGAAGATTGCCTTCCCGCTGATCACACTGGTGATGGCAATTCTGGCAATTCCTTTTGCGGCCTCAGGCCGCCGCGGCGGCGCGCTGGCCGGAGTTGCCATCGCCATTGGGGTTGCGATCGTGTACTGGGTCACAGCCGGAGTGTTCGAGGCCATGGGAGCCGCAAACCAGCTTCCCGCGATGATAGCCGCCTGGGCGCCGGACTTCATCTTTGCCTTCGCCGGAGGTTATTTGCTGCTGCGGGTACCGACTTAGTCTCGCGAGAATCAATTTAGGTCGCTATTCATCTAAAGTGTTTTCGGTTCTCGGGACGCTGAGAGCCGAGGTTAACTTCTGGCTAATGCTCTTCAAGAACCTACGTCCGCTGTTTCCCTATCTGCACAAGTACCGCGCGACCTTCTGGGTCGGCGCTCTCTGCGTGCTTTGCAATAACGGTGTCTGGATTCTCTTCCCCCTGGTCATCCGGCGCGCCATCGACGACCTGAACCAGGGCGTGACTCTGCACAAGCTGCTGACGTACTCGACCTGGCTGCTCGCGGTCGCAGGAACCAAGGCCATCTTCCAATATCTCACTCGCTGGATCCTGATCGGCGTATCGCGCGAAATCGAATTCGACTTGCGCAACGATTTGTTTGCCCATCTCGAGCGTCTCTCCTACAGCTTTTACCAGCGCACTCGCACGGGCGACATTATGGCGCGCGCCACCAACGACCTGAATGCGGTCCGCATGCTGGCTGGCCCGGGCATTATGTACACCGCCAACACGGTCGTGTTCACCGCCGGCGCGCTGGCGTTCATGATGAGCATCAGTCCCCGACTTACAATTTTCGCGTTCGCTCCTCTGCCCATCGTGAGCATCGTGGTGCAGTACTTTGGACGAAAGATTCACGAGCGCTTCGAGCGCATCCAGGCGATGTTCTCCGAGATCTCGGCGAAAGCGCAGGAGAACTTTTCCGGCGCGCGCCTGATTCGCGCCTATGTGCAGGAGCAAGCCGAAATCGAGAGCTTCGAGCGGGAAAACACCGAGTACATCGCGCGCAGCCTGAAGCTGGTTCGCCTGATGGGCATGCTGTGGCCGACACTGGAAACCCTCCTCGGTCTGGCGGTCGTCATCGTGCTGTGGGTGGGCGGACGCGAAGTGCTGCTGCATCGCATCACGGTCGGCAGCTTCGTGGCTTTCAACACCTATATGGTGCAGCTCACCTGGCCGATCATCTCGCTGGGATGGGTCATCAATCTCTTCCAGCGCGGCACCGCGTCCATGGGCCGCATTCAGAGCATCCTGGCCGAGCAGTCGGAGATTACCGATGCCGCTGTTCCGCCTGTCGGCGCTCCCCGCGAGCTTCGCGGCGAAATCGAGTTCCGCAGTCTCAGCTTCCACTATGGAAAAACGCTGGTCGCCGCCGAGCGCGGCATGGGCCAGGCCCATGGCGACGAGAACGTGCTGAAGAACATCAACTTGCGCGTGCCCGCTGGAACCAGCCTTGCCATCGTCGGCCCCACGGGATCAGGCAAGTCCACGCTGGTTTCGCTCATCCCCCGCATCTACGACGCGGCGGAAGGCTCGGTGCTTATCGACGGCAGGCCGATTCGCGAGTTTCCGCTGGATGTCTTACGCCGCAATATCGGCTTCGTACCGCAGGAAACGTTCTTGTTCAGCGATACCATTCGCGAGAATATCGCCTTCGGTACGGAGAACGCCAGCGACGCTGACGTGCGCCGCGCCGCCGCAGCCGCTAGTATCGCCTCCGAGATCGACAGCTTCCCCGATGGCTACGCCACGCTCGTCGGTGAGCGTGGACTGACACTTTCGGGCGGCCAGAAGCAGCGCACGGCCATTGCCCGCGCCGTGATCCGCAATCCCAGAATCCTGGTGTTGGACGACGCCCTTGCCAGCGTGGACACGCAGACCGAAGATCGCATCCTGAACCATCTTCGCGAAATCATGGAGGGACGAACTACCGTCTTCATCTCGCACCGCGTCTCTACGGTGCGCAACGCCGACCGTATCGCGGTGCTGCATGAGGGCGGCATCGTCGAATATGGTACGCATGAAGAGCTGATTGAGCGGAACGGCTACTACACCGAACTCTACAGCAAACAGTTGCTGGAAGAAGAGCTGGAGACGGTGTAGCCGCTCACGCCGTGGGTGGCAGTCTACGCTGCGTTCGCCGTCTGCTGCCGGTGGGCTTCCATCTCCACCTGCGGCATCGGCTGATGCATCTCGCGATAGCGCTTGGGGGTGACTCCTACCAGGTGACGAAACACACTGGTGAAGTGGCTCTGGGTCTCGAATCCGACCTCGCGGGCGACATTAGCCAGCGCTGACCGGCCTCCGCGCAATAAGGACTGCGCACGTTCCACCCGCTGCCGCATGACGTACTGGTGCGGCGTCGTACCGGTGCTCATTTTGAACAGCTTGGAGAAGTAATACTGGCTCATGCTCACAGCCTGCGCCAACTCGGCGACCGAGACTTCCTTGCCAAGGTTTTCGCGGATGTAAGCAAACACGCGCTGCAACCGCCAGGGAGGCAGTCCCCCCACCGCTTCGACGGCTGCCAGCGGCGCGCTTAAATACGCTTCAACTACCTCGTATGCCCGTTCCTCGTCCAAAGCATATAACCCGAGCACCAGGATGTTCATGCCTTCAACATGAGCTCCCAGGCGGGCCGAATGAGCATCGTGGCAAAGCGCGGCGCGAATTCCCGGCACCCGGTTCGCGGCTAGTGATGCGCCCACCCCCCGATTGGTGATGATGATGCCGCGCTCGGAGTCGTGCCGAAGCACGCAGAGCGCCACCTGCTCGGCGTAGTCCGGACGCTGGTTCGCAGTAATGGAAGGCGCAGCATCCACGATTCCGTGCCCCACTGCGGCCAATTTCGCAGCGAGGCGCTGTTTCACTTCATGACCTGCTTGGTCGGACGCGATAACGATTCGCACGTTTCTTACTCCTCCATTTGTGGAACTCGGATGGTCTTGCTGGAAGTGACCAAGCGGCGGAACACTGGTGGCGCCAGAGGAGGTCTCGTAATGTGGCTTACTCTTCGCATCGCCGGTTAAATCCGCTGGTGTTACCCCGCCATGCAAGCCGGAGGCTTAGTCTTGTTGCTCCTTAAGGATGCAGGCAAGGACATCCGGGATGCCTTAATCATGTTGTATTCATCGCCAGTAAACGGATAGTTCCACAGAAATGGTTCCATGAAATTGAAACCGTTGAGTCGCCGGCGGCCCTAAGGCGCCCCAGATTTTTAACTTGATAGTGAGGCGAGGAATGTGAACTCGCGATACACTTCCTCGTCTGGGCTTTTTGCCCTCCGGCCCCAAGGCCTTACACCAGTCATGACCTACAAGAATCCTGCCCCCGGCGGACCGGGCATTCCACCTCGCTGGACGCGAGGCTCCAAGGACGCGGTTGGCACCGCTTATTCGACTTCCAGCCGGCTCTGGTACACGCTCGCCAACGGCGTTGTCACCGAGTGCTACTACCAGACAATTGATTCGCCCCAGTTACGCGACCTGCAATATCTGGTGAGCGACGGGGATACGTTTTTCCACGATGAGCGGCGGAACATGCGGTCGGAAATCGAGTGCCTCGGTCCTATCGGTCTGGGATTCAAGCTAACCAACTACGACCGTGAGGGCCGCTACTCCATCGAAAAGCAAGTCATCGGCGATCCCCACCTGAGCTGCCTGCTGGTCCATACCAAATTCAACGTCGTGCCGGAATGGCAGGGGCGGCTTCATCTCTACGTATTGTGCGCGCCGCATCTGCAGATAGGCGGATGGCACAACAACGCCGTAGTGCTGCATGCGCGCGGACGCCAGGCCCTGATGGCTTACCGCGAGGACAAGTTCCTTGCCCTTGCGGCCACCGCTCATTTCAGCCATCTCTCGTGCGGATACGTCGGGGTCAACGACGGCTGGACCGACTTGGCCGCCCATCTCACCATGGAATATTCCTACGACAGCGCGTTGGATGGCAACGTCGCCCTCACGGCAGAGATCGACCTCTCCCGCGGCACGGAGTTTACCCTCGGGCTCGGATTCGGCCATACTGCGCACAACGCCACAGCCACACTTGTCGAGTCCCTCAGTATTCCCTTCGACGCTTCGCTGAAAAGCTTCCTCGACCAGTGGCAGCGCACCAGTAAACGTCTGGCCTTACTGGACAAAATTCAGCGCCGCGATTCGATGCTGTTCACCCGTAGCATTAATGTTCTGCTCGCCCATGAGGACAAGATCTATCCCGGCGCCATGATCGCCAGCATGAGCATTCCTTGGGGAGAGGACAAGAGCGACGACGATCTCGGCGGCTATCACCTGGTCTGGACCCGCGACATGGTAAACAGCGCAACCGCGCTGCTTGCCGTGGGCGACACAGCCACTCCTCTACGCGCGCTTATCTATCTGGCAATCACCCAGACCGAGGACGGCGGCTTCTACCAGAATTTCTGGATCGATGGAGACCCCTACTGGAAGGGAGTGCAACTGGACGAAGTTTCGTTCCCCATCATCCTGGCGTGGAGGCTGTGGAAGGCCAACGCCCTCGGCAACTTCGATCCCTACGTTATGGTTGTGCGGGCTTGTGGATATCTGATCCGCAAGGGTCCGGCGACCCCGCAGGAGCGCTGGGAGGAAGCCGGAGGCTATTCGCCATCGACGCTGGCCAGCAATATCGCGGCCCTGATCTGCACTGCCGAGTTTCTTGACTCCTACGATGAAAAGCCTTCGGCTGAATTCGTGCGCAGCTACGCCGATTTCCTTGAGTCGCACATCGAAAAGTGGACCGTCACCAATAGCGGAACGCTCCTGCCCGGCATCCTGCGGCACTATATCCGCATCAATCCGGCTGTAAGCCGTGACGGCGCATGGGGCGACGAAGACCCTGATAGTGGAGTTTTGCTCCTGGCAAACCAGCGGCCGGGCGATCGCGCGACATACCCTGCAAAGGAAATTGTGGATGCTGGATTTCTGGAACTGGTTCGCTTCGGCGTGCGTATGGCCGGTGATCCTCTCATTGAAGACTCATTGAAAGTCGTGGATGCCGTTCTCAAGGTGGAAACTCCGAAGGGCCCGTGCTGGAAGCGCTACAACCATGATGGGTATGGCCAGCGCGATGACGGCAGCTCCTTCCTGGGCTGGGGCGTGGGACGGCCGTGGCCCTTGCTTACGGGCGAACGCGCCACCTACGAACTGGCGGCCGGCCGCAACATTCACCCTCTTCTGCTGGCTATCGAGAAGTTCACTACCGGTATCGGTCTCATTCCGGAGCAGATTTGGGACGGACCTGACATGCCGACCAAGCATCTATACTTAGGCGGACCCACCGGCGCTGCCAACCCGCTCATGTGGGCACATTCAGAATATGTAAAATTATTGCGCTCCGTCGTCGACAACCGGGTCTTTGACCTGATTGAGCCGGTTGCGCAACGCTATCGAAACGACCATCCGCGGCCTATGATCGAAGTGTGGAAGATCAATCGCCAGGTTCGAAGGGTTCCGGCTGGCGGTTTGTTGCGGGTGCAGTCTTCTTCGCAGTTCGTATTGCATTGGAGCACCGACGGTTGGAAGACGGCACAGAATACGCGTTCGACGGCGACAGTAGTGGGAGTGGAGTTCGCCGATATTCAGATTTCCCCCACGCAAGCCGGGCCTCTGGTCTTTACTTTCTGCTGGCCGCTGGATGGCAATTGGCAGGGCGTGGACTATCACGTGGAAGTGACGCACGCAGTACAACCAAGTTCGAGCAGCAGAGAGGTGTGATCGAATGAATAGCCAACTGAATACAATCCCTCAGGACAAGAAGCAGACACCCGCAGGAGCAGCCCAGCCTGAACATCAAAGCCAAACGCCGCAGCAGAAACTCGAGGCCCTTTGCATCAACACCATCCGGACGCTTTCCATGGATGCGGTGCAGAAAGCCAACAGCGGACATCCCGGCACTCCCATGGCGCTGGCGCCGCTGGCTTTCACCCTGTGGGACCGCTATTTGCGCTTCAACCCCCGCAATCCTCACTGGCCGGGACGCGACCGCTTCATTCTGTCCAACGGACACGCGTCCATGCTGCTTTATTCCCTGCTTTACCTGACGGGGTACGATCTTTCCCTCGACGACATCAAGCAGTTTCGGCAGTGGGGATCGAAGACGCCGGGCCATCCTGAGTTTGGCCTTGTACCCGGAGCGGAAGCCACCACCGGCCCGCTGGGGCAGGGGTGTGGAAACTCAGTCGGCATGGCGATTGCCCAACGCTGGCTGACTTCGCAGTTTGGGAAGGGCGGTCAAAATCCTTTTGACTACCGCATCTACGTATTCTGCGGAGACGGTGACCTGATGGAAGGCGTCAGCAATGAAGCTGCCTCCGTCGCCGGGCATCTTGGACTCTCCAACCTGATCTGGTTCTATGACAACAACCACATCACCATCGAGGGCAGCACCTCGCTGGCCTTCAGCGATGACGTGGCCTTGCGCTTCGAAGGCTGGCATTGGAATGTGCTGCACATCAGTGACGTAAACAACCTCGAGATGCTCGACGTGACCATCCAGGCGGCGCAACGGGAAGTCGCCCGCCCCACGCTGGTCATCGTGGACACGCACATCGGCTGGGGCTCGCCCCAACGCCAAGACACCAAGGAAGCCCACGGGGAAGCGCTGGGCGAAGACGAAGTCCGCCTTACCAAGCTCGCCTATGGCTGGCCGCCTGATGAACACTTCCTGGTTCCGGAAGAAGTGAAAGCCTATATGGGCAAAGCCGTCGAGCGGGGCGCAAAGTGGGAGCAAGAGTGGAGCGAGCGCTACGGCGCTTGGGCGAAGGAGTTCCCGGACCTAGCCAAGACATGCCGGCAAATGCTCAACCAGGAATTGCCTGAAGGGTGGGACAAGGACATGCCAACGTTTCCGCCGGACGCGAAGGGCATGGCCACGCGCGAGTCCGACGGCAAAGTGCTGAACGCGGTGGCAAAGAACGTCCCGTGGCTGCTGGGCGGCGCTGCCGACCTTTATCCTTCAACTAAGACCCTCATTGACGGTAGCACCAACTTCGAAAAGGGGAACTATGGAGGACGCAACTTCCACTTCGGCATCCGCGAACACACCATGGGCTCCATCCTCAATGGCATGTCGCTGTCAGGCCTGCGTCCCTATGGTGCGACCTTCTTCATCTTCTCGGATTACATGCGGCCGGTGCTCCGCCTTGCCGCGCTGATGGACCAGCCAGCCATCTTCATCTACACCCATGATTCTTTCTGTCTGGGAGAAGACGGACCAACCCATCAACCGATCGAGCACCTCATGTCTTTGCGTGCCATTCCGCGGTTGCTGCTCTTCCGGCCCGCTGACGCCAACGAGGTTGCGGAGACATGGCGTTACATCATGCCGCTGAAAAAGATACCGGCGGCGCTGGCGCTGACTCGCCAGGCGGTGCCCACATTCGACCGCACAAAGTACGCCTCGGCAGCGGGCGTTGCCAAGGGAGCGTACGTCATGGCCGATTCCGGCGGTACCCCCGATATCATTCTGATAGGGACCGGCTCGGAGGTGCAGCTCTGCATCGGCGCCTACGAGAAGCTCACTGCCGAGGGCGTGAAAGCGCGGGTTGTCTCGATGCCCTGCTGGAGGCTGTTCGAGGAGCAATCCGACGAATACAAGACCCAGGTCTTTCCGCCAGAGGTGCGGGCGCGCGTCGCCGTCGAAGCCGGCGCCCGCCTGGGCTGGAGCGAGTACGTCGGACTCCAAGGATCCGTTGTTTCCTGGGACGACTTTGGCGCATCTGCTCCTATGAAGGACCTGCTGAAGCACTTTGGCTTTACGGTGGAGAACGTCATTGCCAAGGCGCGCGCGGTCATGAAGAACGTCAAACCTTAATGTTGCGAGCGTAGAGTTACCATGAAAATAGCCGTCGGTGCTGACCACGCTGGAGTTCCGTTGAACGAGACCGTGATCGCCGAGCTCAAGCGGCTCGGCCACGAGGTTGTGGACTGCGGCACACACGATGCCAGCAAGCCGGATGACTATCCCGATTATGCCGAGGCAGTGGGTCGTGCCGTGCTCGATGGTAAAGCCGAACGTGCGGTGCTCATCTGCGGCAGCGGCGTGGGCGCGTCGGTCGCAGCCAACAAGCTTCCCGGTATTCGTGCCGGACTTTGTCACGATTCCTATTCGGCACACCAGGGCGTGGAGCACGACAACATGAACGTGCTTTGCATGGGCTCGCGCGTCATCGGCCCGGAACTGGCCCTCGACCTGGTGCGTATCTTCCTCGGCGCTCAATTCACAGGAGAGGCGCGCCACGTCCGGCGGCTGGCGAAGATTGACGCGCTCGAACGGGAGAATTTGCGAGGACTGAAATGAGCAGTAATCCTTTGGTACAGCTTCACTCATTGGGCCAGAGCGTCTGGCTCGACCAGATGCGCCGCTCTCTGCTGAGCACCGGTGAGCTTAAGCGGCTCATCGAGAACGATGGCCTTCGTGGCCTTACGTCAAACCCGACCATCTTCGAGAAGGCAATCAGCGGCAGCCAGGACTACGCAGAGCAGTTGGCGCAACTGGCCCACGCCGGCAACAGCGTCCCGCACATTTACGAAGACTTGGTTGTGCAGGACATCGGTGGCGCCGCCGACACCTTCCGTGGGGTTTACGACGCGAGCGACGGCGGCGATGGGTTCGTGAGCCTCGAAGTCTCTCCGCTCCTGGCGAACGACACCAAAGCCACCATCGAGGAAGCCAAGAAACTATTCGCGCGGCTGAATCGCCCGAACGTCATGATTAAAGTCCCCGGGACGCTCGCTGGACTCCCTGCGATCGAAGAGCTGATCGCCTCCGGGCTGAATATAAATGTCACCTTGATCTTCGCAGTCGAAGTATACGAACAGGTCGCCGAAGCCTACATCAAAGGCCTGGAACGCCGCGCTGCTACCGGCCAGCCGATCGACCGCATTGGTTCCGTCGCCAGCTTCTTCGTCAGCCGCATTGACTCGATGGTGGACAAGCAGCTCGGACAGCTTGCCGAGAACACCACCGACGACGTACAGAAGCGGCGCATCAATGCTCTGATGGGCAAAGCCGCCATCGCTAACGCCAAGCTGGCTTACGAGTCCTTCAAACGCATCTTCAGCAGCGAGCGCTTCGCCGCACTGAAAGCGAAGGGCGCGAAGGTGCAACGGCCGCTGTGGGCCTCGACCAGCACCAAGAACCCTGTCTACCCAGACACCATGTATGTGGACGAACTCATTGGTCCGGACACTGTGGATACGCTTCCCCCGCAAACTCTCGAAGCGTTCCGCGATCACGGCAAGGTCGCGCCGACGCTGGACGCCGGAATCGACGAGGCGCGCCGCGTATTCGACGAGCTGAAAGCGGTTGGCGTTGATATGAAGGCGGTCACCTGCAAGCTGACCGAAGAGGGCGTCAAGTCATTCTCGGAATCGTTCGAGGAGCTGATTAAGGTGATTGGAGCGCGGCGCGACGAAGCGATGCGCGGCACCATCGATCGGCGCTCGGCCGCTCTCGGCCGCTACGAAGACGGCTTCAATCAAGCGCTAAAGACTCTCGAGAAAGAAAACGCTGTCGCTCGTATCTGGAAGAAAGACCCGACGTTGTGGAAGACCGACCCTGAGCACGAGCAGATTATCAGTAATGCCCTGGGCTGGCTCACCGTGACAGAAACCATGCAGCCGCATGTCGGCGAACTGGTCGCCTTCGGGGAGGAAATCCGCAAAGCCGGCTTCGAGTTTGCGGTAGTGCTCGGCATGGGCGGCTCCAGCTTGTGCACCGAAGTGCTGGCCCGCACCTTCAGCAAGAAGGATGGCTATCCCCAGCTCTATGTTCTCGACTCCACCGTGCCGACCGCCATTCGCCACCTCGAGCAGAAAATCAAAGTCGGCAACACGCTGTTCATTGTGTCCTCGAAATCGGGTGGCACTACCGAACCGCAGATGTTCCACCGTTATTTCTACGACCGCGTCAAGCGGATCAAGGGCGACTCAGCAGGAGAGCACTTCATCGCCATCAGCGATCCCGGTGCTCAACTCGTCCGCGACGCCTCGCGCGATCGCTTCCGCCGCGTCTTTCTCAACATGCCGGACATCGGCGGCCGATACTCGGCGCTGTCCTACTTCGGCATGGTGCCGTTCGCAGTTATGGGCGGAGACGTGAAGGCGCTGCTCACCCGCGCGGCGCAAACTGCTCATGCCTGTGCTGCGCCGGTTGGCGCTAACGAAAATCCCGGCGCGCGCCTGGGAGCGATACTCACCTCGCTGGCCAATGCGGGGCGTAACAAGCTGACGTTCATCACGCCCCCTCCGCTCGCCTCGCTCGGACTGTGGATCGAGCAACTCATCGCGGAGAGCACCGGCAAGGAAGGCAAAGGCGTCGTTCCCGTCGCTGGCGAACCGTTGGGCCCGCCCGAGGTTTACGGCGATGACCGCGTCTTCGTCTATATTCACACCCGCTCGGCCAAGACCGGCGACATCGAGCACCAACTGGGCGTGCTGGAAGCTGCCGGACATCCCGTGCTGCGTCACGCCTTGCACGATCCGCTGGACCTCGGCGAAGAGTTCTTCTTGTGGGAGTTCGCTACCGCGGTTGCCGGAGCGCTGCTCGGCATCGATCCTTTCGACCAGCCCAACGTCCAGGAGTCGAAGGACAATACCAAACGCCTGCTCGCTGAGCACGTGCAGAACGGCGAACTCACGCCGCAGAACCTGATCGTTGCGGACAACACACTACGCGTATTTGGCGACGCGGAGACCCGCGATTTACTGCGCCGCGGAGGCTCTTCTTTGCAGGACATCATCTCCGCCCACATTGCGCGCATTAAGCCGGGCGATTACCTCGCCATCACTCAATTCATCGAAGAGCTGAACAACTACGACGCCTTGCTACAGGAGATTCGTGTCGCCCTCCGCGACGAGAAGAAAGTCGCGACCACCACCGGTTACGGCCCGCGCTTCCTGCACTCCACCGGGCAATTGCACAAGGGCGGGCCCGACTCCGGCGTATTTATCCAGCTTACGTCCAGCGACATCAATGACATGGACATCCCGGGCGAGAAGTTCGCTTTCGGTGTGCTCAAGCAGGCGCAGGCGCTGGGGGATTTCGAAGCGTTGGCAGCACGCCATCGCCGTGCCATTCGCGTCGACCTCGGAGGCGACGTGGAAAAAGGCCTGCGCCGTCTCCTGACATTGATCAAAGGAGCACTATCACCGGTTCCCGTCATGGAGGTTGCGCAGCTCAGCGGCAGCCGATTCCCTTACTGATGAGGCGTCTGAGGTTCGGAGAGAATTAACTCTATGAGTACCGTTGTTCAGCCCTCGCCTATTAAGCTCGCCAAACCGGCCTTACCCCAGGGTGACTCTTGCCTGGTGGTCATCTTCGGGGCAACCGGCGACCTTACCCGCCGGAAGTTAATTCCTGCCCTTTACGATCTGGCTTGCGTGGGGTGCACCAGCCGCAATTTCGACGTGCTCGGCATCGGACGCACCAAGCTTACCGATGATGACTTTCGCACGCGCCTGCGGGAAGGGGCCGCAAGTTCAAAAGACACTCGCAACTTTACCGATGACGGCTGGGACGATTTTGCCAAGCGCCTGCATTACCTGGTTGGCGATGCTAACCAACGCGACTTCTATCCGCACCTGAAGGCCAAAATCGAAGAGATGCAGAAGAGCGGAGCCAGCAAGAACATTATGTTCTATGTCTCGACTCCGGCCTCGCTTGCTCCTCCCATCGTCGAAGGCCTGGGTTCGGTTGGACTGTCGCACAACAGCCAAGGCTGGACGCGAATCATCCTGGAAAAACCCTTCGGCCGCGATCTGAAAAGCGCGCAGAAATTGAACGAGATTGTCGCCCAAGTCTTTGACGAGTCATCGGTCTATCGCATTGATCATTATCTGGGCAAAGAAACCGTGCAAAACATTATCATGTTCCGCTTCGGCAACTCGATGTTCGAACCGGTCTGGAACCGCAATTACATCGATTACATCGAGATCACGGCGGCGGAGAAGCTCGGGGTTGAGGGCCGCGGCGCTTTCTACGAAGAGACGGGAGCGCTGCGCGACATGGTCGCCAACCACATGCTCCAGTTGCTTATGTTGACTGCCATGGAGCCGCCCGTTAGCTTCGACGCCGAGGCTGTGCGCGGTCACAAAGTGGAGGTGTTGAGCGCCATTTCTCCCATGACGAAGGAGGAGGTCGCAAAACGCACGATCCGAGGCCAGTATGGGCCGGGGCAGATTGACGGCAAGCCCGTTCCCGGCTACCGCCAGGAGCCAGGCGTCAACCCGAACTCACTGACCGAGACTTATGCTGCGGTGGAGTTCCACATCGACAACTGGCGATGGGCGGGAGTTCCCTTCTACGTGCGCGCCGGTAAACGGCTGGCCAACCAGTTGACGGAAATCGCCGTTCACTTCAAGCGAACGCCGCAGGCCCTGTTCTCCCGCAACCCCAAGGACGTGCACCACAACGTCATCACCATGCGCATTCAGCCGAACGAAGGTATCTCGCTGAGCTTCGGCGCCAAGCAACCCGGCCTCCAGATGCACGCCATCCGCGTCAACATGGACTTCTCCTACCGCGATGCCTTCGGCTCGGAAACTCCGGCAGCTTATGAGACGCTGCTGCTCGATGCTATGCGCGGCGACCCTACGCTGTTTACCCGACGCGATGAAGTGGAAGCCGAGTGGCGCATCATCACCCCCATCGAAGAGGCATGGGCCGAGCTCCCGCCTCCGCAGTTCCCTAACTACGCCGCAGGCAGCGAGGGACCGGAGACGGCTGACCGTCTCATTCGGTACGACCAACTCCGCTGGCGTCCGCTCACGCGCGGGGAAGAAGCCCAGCAGGCTGCCGCCGACTGAGCGGAGTAGTGCGGCGCTTCAGCGCCGCGTCAACGCTGCCCTTTTCCCCTTTTCGATCAGGCTTTCGGCCCACTGCACCGCAGTGGGCCGAAAGCTTGAACTTCGTTGGCTGGCCGTCCCGGCCGCGTTCCTGGACGTGAGAATTCCGAAGACGGACTAGTGTCTTGAATCAGAAGTTCGTTGCCTAAGCCAGAGCTTTGTATCAGGGCACGACTTCAGTCGTGCCGAATCGCGAGCTAAAGAAAACGTGGCCTTTAGGCCCTGGGACAGGAGTTGAAAGCCTCATTGAATTATTAAACGAATCTCTGATTCACCACACTAGCCCGGTTTGAACGCATCCTGTGCTCTACCCTTCCATTCGCCACCTCTCCCCGACCAGTACCTTACTGCCGAGTGTAGCGTCGCCCACATATAGAACGCCGCACTGATAGGCAGCGTCACCCCCCACAGAGGGCTGAGCCGATAAAAGCGCACCATCGGGAGATAAGCGATGAACGTCAGCAGGTAAGCGACTGCGCCAAGTATCGCAAGCGACCGAGATTGGCTAAACAGCAATGCCAACGGCAACAGATACGTCAACGCCAGTCCGGCTATCGCTCCCATCAACAGCCACGCTGAATGTCGCAACTGGTTGAACGCGGTCCGCGCGATCACGCGTTCGATCTCGGCGAACGACCCGTAGGCACGCAAGCT